>JAANMV010000032.1_pt1 | contig 139753 bp, 118 predicted proteins | sample 7279661 | NCBI WGS metagenome assembly JAANMV01 (sample SAMN14094540, study PRJNA606508) | bioreactor metagenome | isolation source: A lab-scale SPAN reactor treating ammonium-rich wastewater day 121 | place: Ireland: Galway | collected 2017-05-16
CCGATAGATTGTGGTGGCTTGTTTCCGGTTACTCAGACTGTCCATCTTACCAAATAACCGCTCTTTTGTCCACCACCTACCGGAAAGGTTTCCTTATTTTGCAACAATCATCTTCTTCGTTTCGCTGAAACCTCCTGACACAAGTTTATAAAAATAAATGCCCGATGTCAACTGCATGTTGTTGATATCAAGCCCGAGCGAATGGCGTCCCGCGTTCAACGTTCCGTTTACCAATGTCGCAACTTCTTGTCCCAGGAGGTTGTACACTTTCAATGTTGTGAACCCTCCGCTCTTGAGTGTAAACTCGATCTTCGTGGAAGGATTGAACGGATTCGGATAATTCTGATTCAACGAGTATGAAGGCGCTGCTGTATTTCTTCCGACGGATGTCAGAACATTGACCGCAACAGGGTCCACAAAAGTGAATGTGCTGTCAAGGTTGATTTGTTTCAGCCTGTAGTACCAGAGTCCCGGAGTTGCAGTACTATCGAAGAATACGTAATCGTGCGGGATGTTGGTTGTCCCCTGCCCGGGGACAAAACTATTAGGGAGTGTTAAGAAGTGAGTGGGAATTCCTTGGCTTCTCTGCACTTCAAAGCCGTAGTTTTGGAACTCGGAAAGCGTTCTCCAATTCAGCCGAACGACTCCATTCCCTGTTGCTGTGGCCGTAAATGATGCCAGAACGATGGGAACCGGCGTGCTGCTGTAAGAGAACTGAAAGGTCTGTTCGCTGAGGGTGGTGTTGAATTCGTCTTTCGTTGTGACATTCCAGGTGTACGAATGCCCGCTCACGATTCCACCCTCTACTCCGTAAATCAATGTCGTGTCGCTTGCCCGGAGCGTTGTATCGAGACTCGTTCCGGTTATTCTTACAAGATAGTAATGCGGGTCCTTGTTGAGGTCGGCGGCTCTTGTCCACTTGAAATGGACATCGGCAACGCCGACCAGAGTTGAGTTGTCTGCCGGTTCGAGCAATGTCGTGTTCTGCCTCGGCGCAAGGTTGGAAAAACTGAAAATATACAAACCGTTCTGCATGTCGGAACCGATAATCTTTCCTGACGGAAAATAGGGATAACACGCCCACATACCATTGTAAGAACCGGGTGGCTGGGTAGATGTATCATAGCCTCCGGCATCGGCAGGACTCGTCGGGTTGGCAATGTCAACCACGCGCAAGCCCGCAGTGTACCATGCCACATAAGCGTAGTCTCCCCGGATAAACACATTGTGCACAATATCCGCGGGGTTGGGCGTGAAGGTCGCAACAGGAGTTGTTGATACCGTCGGCAGATTCTGCATATCCCATACTTTCAGGTTCTTCGCCGTCGAGCCGACCTCGTCAGTCGTTATCGCGTATCTGCGGTCTTTTGTTGTCCACACGTTATGAGTGCCGCCGCCTGTGTAGGCAATGCTTGCAATCAAAGAAGGAGTTGCTTTGTTCCGGCCATCGATAATATCGAGCCGGCCGTTGTTGATGGCTGCCGCAAAAATTGTGTCGTTACGAATGTACGAATCGTGAACGTAGCGCGTTGTCCATCTGCCGAGATACTGGGGACGACGGGGATTTGCCAAGCTTGCGATGATCATGCCGCTGGCGGTGCCGTTCAGATACAGGTATCCGTCGTGTATGGAGATTGTGTGAGATTGGAGAATACTGAAGCCGCCAAGGCTTAGTATTGTTGTGTCAAGCGAGATGCTGTTCGGGAGATCGGCAAGATTGATAATCTGCAGGCCCTGACTTCCATTCACATCAGCTACGGCATAGGCGTAGTGACTGTATGACTTCACCTCTTTCCACAGCGATGTTGCGCCGGTGATGTGTCCAACCTCAACCGGAGATGAGGCATTGGTGATATCGATGATTGAGGTTCCCGTGGCTGTTCCGAGAATGGCGTACTCACGTCCGTCGGGAGCGGTGTAGCCCCAACACCCGGCGAATGAAACGCCGCCAGTTGTTCCGCGATTGGGTTTAATGGTGCCGAGAAGTGTTACCGAGGCAGGTTGAGCAACAGCAAGAGAATGAAATAGGAAAAATCCAACTGCACACATCCACAGAGCTTTCATGAATTCCCCTTTATCGAAAAGCAAAGAACAGTTTTATTGGCGAACAATCTATTCAGATTCGGAAGAAAGAGCAAGCGAATGAAACACTACCAACAACTCAATCCAGCTCTGCTCGCAGAAATTCCCCTGTCACCGAACTGCTTGCCTTTGCCACAGCTTCAGGCGTTCCTTCAGCGACAATATTCCCACCCGACTTGCCCCCGCCCGGACCGAGATCAATCACCCAGTCGGCAGTCTTGATGACATCGAGGTTATGTTCAATCACAACCACGGTGTTGCCTTTTTCAACAAGCCGATTCAGGACATTCAGCAACATGCGGATGTCCTCAAAATGCAGACCCGTTGTCGGCTCGTCGAGAATGTACAGCGTGTTTCCGGTTCCGATTTTCGATAACTCGGTTGAGAGTTTCACGCGCTGCGCCTCTCCCCCGCTCAACGTCGTTGCCTGCTGTCCAAGCCGGATGTAGCCGAGGCCGACATCGTTCAGTGTTGAGAGTTTTCGCTGAAGACCCGGAATCTCGCTGAAAAATCCCACCGCTTCCGAAACCGTCATTTCGAGAATGTCAGCAATGGACTTGCCTTTGTACAAAACCTGCAGTGTCTCACGGTTGTAACGCTTTCCCTTGCAGACGTCGCACAAAACGTACACATCAGGCAGGAAGTTCATTTCTATCTTCTTCACCCCGTCGCCTTCGCAGTTTTCGCATCTGCCGCCGGCAACATTGAAGCTGAAGCGTCCCGGCTTATACCCGCGTATCTTCGCTTCAGGAAGTTGCGTGAACAGATCGCGTATCAGCCCGAACGCTCCCGTGTACGTGGCAGGATTTGACCGGGGTGTTCTACCGATTGGTGATTGATCGATATCGACAACTTTGTCAATATGTTCGAGCCCGTCGATCTTTTTGTAGGGAAGAGGAACGAGCTTCGCCTGATAGAATTTTCGCGACAGAATCGGGTACAGTGTTTCACCAATAAGGGAAGATTTGCCCGATCCGCTTACGCCTGTAACACACACGAGGGTACCAAGAGGCACTTTCAGAGTCACACTCCGGAGATTGTTCCCGCGTGCCCCCTCGAGCGTGACGAACTTGCCGTTGCCGTTTCTCCGCTCCTTCGGAATTTCAATCTTTCTTTTTCCGAAGAGATACTGGGCTGTGTACGAAACAGAATCAAACACACTGTCGCCATTCGTGTGGATAGTGTCATTCCTCAACTCAAGTTTTGACGGATGCCCTGAAGTCACCACATAACCCCCGTGCTCGCCGGCACCCGGACCGAGGTCAAGCACATAGTCGGCGCTCTCAATCATTTCCTTGTCGTGTTCGACGACGACGACGGTGTTACCCAAATCTCTCAACGATTTGAGAGAATCAATGAGCTTGATGTTATCCCGCTGGTGCAAGCCAATGCTCGGCTCGTCGAGAATATACAGCACGCCGACAAGCTGCGAACCGATTTGTGTTGCAAGCCGGATGCGCTGCCCTTCACCGCCGGAAAGAGACCGGGCAGAGCGGTCGAGCGTCAGGTAGTCGAGTCCTACGTTGTGAAGAAATTCCAATCGTTGCCGGATTTCTTTCAGAATTTGTGTGGCTATTAACATTTGCCTGTCGGTGAGCTTCAGGTTCTTGAAGAACTCCGCCCCCTCTTCAACCGACAACGAAACGACATCCTGAATATTGAACTGCTTCTTCGTTGCCGCGTCTTCCAGCTTGATCGCTAAACTTTCCTTCTTGAGGCGCCCGCCTTTGCAATCCGGGCAGGGTTTTGTGTTCATGTAGGCTTCCACCCACTCGCGGATGTTGTTCGAGCTGGCTTCGTCATAGTAATGCTTCAGCACATCCAACAATCCGCCGAAGCGATGCTTGTACATTACCGTTCGGCCGCTCTGATAGCGGTATTCGATCTCAAATTTTTCGTCACCCGCGCCGTACAGCAATATGTCTTTCGCTTTTTTCGGAATTTTGCCTATCGGGGTATCGAAATCGAACTTGTAGCGTTTGGCAACTGCACGCACCTGACTCCATGCCCATGTCTGCCTCGGTTTGCCGAGCGGAGCCAGCCCTTCCTGATTGATTGTAAGCGACGCGTCGGGAATGATGAGATCAAGGTCGAGTTCCTTGATCTCTCCCAACCCGTCACACGTCGGGCATGAGCCGTAGGGCGAGTTGAACGAAAACGAGTTCGGAGCAGGGTCTTCATAACTGATGTTGCAGAATCCACATGAGAGATGTCTGCTGAAGAGAATATCCTCGCCGGCTTGTTTTGGCTGCGCGGATTTCTTTTTCGAGAGGCTTTTCGTGAGGACTTTCGGCTGCTCGGCCGCGCCATTCCGGTCAACGTTGGCAATTGCGACACCCGCACCGAAGCGAAGAGCCACTTCCACCGAGTCGGCGATGCGCGAGCGGGCTTCTTTCTTTACAACAATTCTATCAACAACAATCTCAATGTTGTGGACTTTGTACCGGTCGGCTTGCAGGCCCTTCGATATTTCCTTCACGACACCGTCGATCCGGACGCGCAGAAAGCCATCCTTCAGAATCTCTTCAAACAACTCACGATAGTGGCCTTTTCTTCCTTTTACAACCGGCGCAAGGATCTGGACCTTCGTGCCTTCCGGCAGTTTCATGATGCTGTCGATGATCTGATCGGTAGTCTGCTTCGTAACCCTGCGTCCGCAGTTGTAGCAGTATTGCGTACCGCAGCGTGCAAAGAGAAGACGAAGATAGTCATAAATTTCCGTTACCGTTCCGACAGTTGAGCGTGGATTATTGCTGACGGTTTTTTGTTCAATGGAAATTGCCGGACTGAGTCCTTCAATGTAATCAACGTCGGGACGTTCCATCACATCGAGAAACTGGCGGGCATACGCGGAAAGACTCTCGACGTATCGGCGCTGACCCTCGGCATAAATCGTATCGAAAGCGAGACTCGATTTGCCGGAACCGGAGAGGCCGGTAATAACAACAAGTTTGTCGCGGGGAATATCTACATCGATGTTCTTGAGATTATGAACGCGGGCGCCACGGATGACAATATTCTCTTGTCCGTTCGGTGTGAAATCGAGAGTCGGTTGCGCGGCAGTACGTTTGGGCATAATGAACAAAAATGAGCGACTGTTTGTCCATTATGATAAAGGAATTGGGGGAGGAATTCAATTCTTGCCGCATGCAACGAATGCTTGAAGAATCACCCAAAGGAGGTATTGAGACTGAAGCACGAAATTTCATCTTGGTGTTGATTCACACTAATCAACTATTAACCAACAACCTCCAAAAAGGAAGTGTATGACAACTCGAACAGCCTTCGTCGTTGCCGTGCTGTACACGCTCGGCATCCCTCCAAACAACAGGGAAATCGATGTGTTTGCGTACGCCGGCGGTGTGGAAGTGCTGGAGTTTCATATTCTTCCACGGACGGGTGCCCAAACTGCCGCCCAGAATTTCAACCAAGCATGGCTCACGTACGAAACCGGCGGCCTCTTGTACCATTCACAATCCGGCACACTTACTCTTACAACTTGTGACACAACGGCCGGACGGTTCGAGGGGACATTCAACTTTGTCGGGCAACAACCGGGAGGCGGCGCTACGAAAACCATTTCAGACGGAAATCTTGTCGTAACGAGAATGACACGGCAGTAAGAAGTCGGAGGGCAGTGAGAGTCACGGGAAGTGTTCGCGTTGTTGCGAGCACTCCTTTTTTACCCCAATTGTTCCCGCTTGTGAAGGTACTGCGTCAACGCCACATCAAACGGCGTCGCGGTGTCCATCAGCACGTAATCAACGTAATTCTCCCGGCATTCTTTCTTGTACCGTTCGAGAAAGGTATGCATTTCGCGCTGGTAAGCTTTTTGAATTTGCCAAGGTTGTGTCATTAGTTGCTCGGAGGTTTCCATGTCCTTGAACATGGCATCGCTGCCGAAAGCGAAACTCCGCTCCAGCGGGTCGAGCACGTGCATGACTATAACTTCGTTCTTCTTGTGCCGGAAATGTTTCAAAGCAGCTATCACTTCATCGGGATTGTCGAACAAATCACTGATGATGATAACAAGCCCGCGACGCCTGATGCGATCAGCAACATTGTGCAGCGATTTGCCCGCTCCGGTTTTGTTACCGGCTTTCAGCTTCTGCAACTCGATGAGAATCTGCCTGAGGTAGCCCTTTGTGGCATGAGGAGGAAGATAGGAAGATACCTGTTCGTCAAACACCGCGAGACCTACCGCATCCTGTTGCTTGATCATCATGTAAGAAAGTGATGCGGCGAGGTAGGCTGCGTATTCCAGCTTCCTGATGTTTCCGGGAGAGGCATAATCCATTGAACGGCTTGCATCCAGCACGATGTACGATTTGAGATTTGTCTCCTCTTCGTACTGCTTGATGTAGTACCGGTCAGTCTTGCCGTAAATCTTCCAGTCAATATGCTTGATTTCATCACCGGGCATGTACTGCCGATGCTCGGCAAACTCGACGCTGAATCCGTGATACGGACTTTTATGCAAGCCGGTGATGAACCCTTCGACCACCAGTCGCGCCCGAAGCTCCATGTTGGCAAGCTTGGAAACGACCTGCGGCTGCAAGTATTGGCGGTAATCGTCGGGCACTTAGTTCTTCTTTGCCGATGGCTTTGATGCAGTCTGCGCGGCAGTTACAGGCACCTTTTCCTGAAGGTTGGGCAGAATTTCCTCGGGCGGCCTCCCGAGATTCTCCAACTCGAATCGGGCGGACGGTACCATTTCGTGGTCGGGATATTTTGACAAGTACGTCTCGAATGTTGATCTCGCATTATCGAGATCATGAAGTTCATTGTGAAAGATATAACCGGTCATAAACAAAGCGAGCGGCGCTTGGGGGCCGTTCGGGTATTTTTCCATGTACCGCTTGTATGCGGCAATAGCTTTCGGAAAATCCTTTAACTCGTCACTCTGGATCTTCGCTATCGTGAACATTGCCTCTTCCGCTTGCGGGGAATCCGGATGAGCGTTGATGAGCTTCTCGAATTCCTCAAGGGCGAGCGCAAAATTCTTTTCGTTGATTGCTAGCGTCGCCTTGCCGACATACTCTTCCGGAGCAGGTTTGCCGCAACCCGCAAGAAATATGATTGAAAACAGCAGGATGGAAATGCCGGGTTTCATGCCTCAGTCTCCTCTTGAAATGATCTGATTCTTGATGAAATTAGAAAAATATGGAGCGAGAAGCAACGGAAGTTGGCGATCAGGTCTTCCGACACATTACAGCAGCGAAGAAGCCATCCGTTCCCGCGTTCTGAGGAAAGAGTGTGAGAAAGGGGGCCGATGTCTCAACCGGAACATTCTGCGACTTCAGAATACCCGGAGCCGACACAAGATCGAACTCAGGATGAGATGAAAGAAACTTCTCTACCACATCTTCATTCTCGATTCGCAGAAGCGTGCATGTAGTGTAGACCAGCCGTCCGCCGGGTTTCACCAGTTCTGAATACGTGTCGAGAATCGATTGCTGCGTAGCTGCCATCTGACGAACATAATCTTCGTTAATACCCAGCTTTGCTGCCGGATTGCGCCGAAACGTGCCTACCCCCGAACAGGGGGCATCAACTAAAACGCCGTCCGCACTGTTCTTCAAGACAGCTATATCGTTGCCGACTTTCCTCTGATGATGAAGCCTGGCAATCGTGATTCCCGCCCGTTGCAGGCGGACTTGAATATTGAACAGTCTCTTTTCATCAACGTCAATGGAATGGATCTCCCCTTCATTACTCATCAACGCCGCAATGTGCAGCGTCTTGCCTCCTCCTCCTGCACACGCATCGACAACGAGACTTCCCTGCTTCGGTTCCAGAAGCATTGAAAGCATCTGGCTTCCTTCATCCTGCATCTCGAACCACCCGTCCTTGAATGACTGAAGCGCTTGTGAGTTGATGCGCTTCTCAAGAATCAACCCGAACGGTGACAGCGGGGTTCGTTTCGACGCAATGCCTTCCCCCGCCAATCTCTCCTGACATGCCTCAACAGTTGCTTTCAGCGTGTTGACACGAGTTGTGATCGGAGCAGACCGGTTCATTGATTCGCATATCTGCACGGTTTCTGCTTCGCCAAATCTCCCGACCCACTCTTCTACAATGAAATCGGGAATTGAGTAGAGAAGGCCGAGCTTGCGGATTGAGTTGTTCTCAATTTCGATTGGAAACGAAGAAGAAACGATTGCGTTCAACACTACTTCACATTCAACTTTCGGAAAAGAGATACGCCACATTCCCTGAAAGTCTGGAAGAATTGCAGCAGGTTCCTCTTTTCTGATTTTCAGTACATAGGAGATGTAGATGAGAAGTGATGGAACATGCGGAGCAGAGATGCCGGCTTGCTTCATACCGGCTTCGGCGTGGAACCGGGCAAGCCGATAATTTCTTAGAATATCGTACAGTGTTTCAGAAATGAACCGACGATCTTTCGAGCCGAGATAGTGCCGCGTACGAAAGAAATCCTTGACGATAATATCGGCCGGTTGCTTGAGCGGACGAACAAGGTCGAGAAGTTCACAGACGTGGCCGATGAGGGAGGATTTCTTCATTTGACTTTGTGAGAGAGGGGGGCCTTATTCAACGGATATGAGGCTATACTGAACTCTTACAAAGAAAATCAAACTGCAACCCACGGTTGATTCATTTCGGACGTCATATACCCTCGCGCCATGCGGGGCGTGTTATACGCCATTCCAATCTCCCCCTCCATATTCAGCGCAATGACGCCGCCATATCCCTGCACTTTCCGCTCAAGCATGTTCACCCCTTCGAGCGCAGCCTTCGACGGATTGCCACCGTTGCGTTCCATGAAATCCAGCACCGACTTTGCCATCACAACTTTGATTAACGCCTCGCCCCAGCCGGTTGAGGAAACGCCGCCAACGGAATTGTCGGCATACGTTCCGGCTCCTATGATGGGAGAGTCGCCAACCCGGCCGGGAAATTTGTTCGGCGTACCTCCTGTTGATGTGCCGGAGGCGATATTGCCGGCCTTATCAAGCACTACAGCGCCAACAGTATCCAACGGGACTTTCTTCTTCCGGAATGCTTCTTGAACACTCATGTTCTTTTTCTTCTGCCACTCGCGCCAACGGAGAATCTCCCGCTCGGTAATCAGATCATCCTGCCTGCATGACTTCATGCCGTGTTCTTTCGCAAACCGGAGGGCGCCCTTTCCCGTCAGGAGAATATGGTCGCTTTCCTCCATAATCCTGCGGGCAAGTGATATGGGGTTTTTGATGTTCTGAACGGAAGCAACGGCTCCGGCCCGGAGATTTCTGCCATCCATGATGCTTGCGTCGAGTTCAACCTCGCCGGCCAAGTTGAGGAACGAACCGGTACCGGCATCAAATGTTTCATCATCTTCGAGAATTGTAATTGCGGCTTCCACGGCATCAACGGCGCTGCCGCCATCGCTCAGTACTGCAAAGCCTATCATGAGGGCTTTCTGGACGCCGTGCCGGTGTGCATCAGCCATGTCGTCGGGAATATCCCAAGCGCCGCCATGGACTACAAGGGCTATCATGAAGTATCCTAGATGAAGAGTACGAAAAGGAAATCGGGGCGTAAGCAATGTACTACACCCCGATATCGAAAACAACGACGAACATCCGGCTGTGACAGTCGCTAACCCCATTGTCACCTTCCACAGAGTTCACGTTATGACTGTCGCATCAGGGTACCGATGACTGTTCAGTTCGCGGCTTCTGCATGCACCTTCGTCACCATTTCAATAAGTCCGTGACTATCGAGCCCGACTTCAACGGTGTCCCCATCATTGAAATCCCCCCTCAGTATTCTCTCAGACATGACATTCACTATATGTTTTTGGATGACCCGCTTCAGGGGACGAGCTCCGTACATCGGGTCATACCCCAGCTTCGCAAGCCAATCTTTCGCATCATCGGTAACATCAAGGGTGATTCCCTTCTCACTCAACAACTGCTCAACGTGCTTCAGCTGCAATGTTACAATTGCCCGGATATCTGCCTGAGCAAGCGGTTTGAAGACGATCACTTCGTCAATCCGGTTGAGAAACTCGGGACGGATATTCTTTTTCAGCAAGGAAAGTAGTTCCTGTTTCAGAGTGCTGAATTCTTCATCCCAATCGCTGTGTTTCTCGAATCCTGCCCCGACCCGTTCACTGATCAAATGTGAACCGAGATTCGATGTCATGATGATGATCGTGTTCTTGAAATCAACTGTCCGGCCCTTGCTATCCGTCAATCTGCCTTCATCTAACACTTGCAGGAGGACGTTGAATACTTCGGGATGGGCTTTCTCGATCTCATCCAACAACACGACTGAGTACGGCTTGCGCCGAACAGCTTCCGTCAGTTGCCCGCCTTCATCATACCCGACATATCCGGGCGGCGCGCCGATGAGGCGGGAAACGGAAAACTTCTCCATATACTCACTCATGTCGATACGAACCATGGCGCTTTCATCGTTGAAGAGGAACTCGGCAAGCGCCCGCGCAAGCTCGGTTTTCCCGACTCCCGTACTTCCGAGAAAGATGAACGAACCGATCGGCCGTTTCTCGTCCTGCAAGCCGGCACGGGAACGCCGGATAGCGTCGCTGACGGCCTTGACGGCCTCTTCCTGCGCAACGACTCGTTGCTGCAAGCGTTCTTCAAGATGCAGCAGCTTCTGCCTGTCGCTTTCCAGCATTCTCGTCACCGGAATCCCGGTCCAACGCGCCACAATCTCGGCTATATCTTCGGCATCGACTTCCTCCTTCAACATCCTCCGCTCCCGCTGGAAACTCTGCAGCTTCGCTGAAGCGTCCCGAATCATCTTCTCCCGCTCCGCGATAACACCATACCGCAACTCCGCGACCCGACCGAGATCACCAACCCTCTCTTTCTGTTCCGCTTCAAGCCTGGCGTTCTCGATTTCCTCCTTCATTTTTCGGATGGACTGAATGAGTTCCTTCTCTACCTGCCAATGAGCTTTCAGTTCGGTTCGAAGCTGGGATTGCTCGGCAATATCGCGTTCAACCTCGGCAAGCCGATCTTGCGATGCCTCATCTTTTTCGCGGCGGATTGCTTCGCGTTCAATCTCCAGTTGCTTGATCTTGCGTTCAACGGCATCGAGTTCTTCGGGCATCGAGTCGATCTCGATTCGCAGCTTCGATGCCGCTTCATCGACAAGATCAATTGCCTTGTCGGGAAGGAACCGGTCGGAGATATACCGGTGACTCAACTGTGCCGCGGCAACAATTGCGCCGTCGGTAATGCGAACGCCGTGATGCAACTCGTAGCGTTCCTTCAAGCCCCGAAGGATTGAGATCGTATCCTCGACGCTCGGCTCATCCACCATCACGGGTTGGAAACGCCGCTCAAGCGCCGGGTCTTTCTCGACATACTTGCGGTACTCATCAATCGTTGTTGCCCCGATTGCACGAAGTTCACCCTTTGCAAGTGCGGGCTTCAGCATATTGGCCGCATCGACCGACCCTTGAGCTGCCCCTGCACCAACGAGCGTGTGCAACTCATCGATGAAGAGAATGATCTCACCTTGAGATTCTTCGACTTCTTTCAAGAGAGCCTTCAACCGTTCCTCGAACTGCCCTCGAAAACTCGTCCCGGCCACGAGCGACCCCATATCCAGCGCAACAATGCGCTTTGTCTTCAGCATTTCGGGAACATCGCCCTGCACGATTCTGTACGCTATCCCCTCCGCAATTGCAGTCTTGCCGACACCCGGTTCGCCGATGAGAACGGGATTATTCTTCGTCCTGCGCGAAAGAACCTGCAACACACGACGGATTTCCTCGTCGCGCCCGATTACCGGGTCCATTTTTCCCTTCCGGACAAGCTCATTGAGATCGCGGCCGTAGCGCTGAAGTGCCTGATATTTGTCTTCGGGGGATTGATCGGTCACGCGTTGCGTACCGCGAATCTCCTTCAGTACCTTCAGGATCGCATCAACGGTAACACCCTGTTCAAGCAACAATTTTCCTGCGTTGGTGTCTTTCGTTTCAACCATGCCAAGCAGGAGATGCTCCGTACTGACAAACTCGTCCTTCAAGTTTGCGGCTTGCTTGCTCGCTCTTTCAAAAAGGCGTCCGAGATTCTGTGAGATGGATTGGTTTGAGACACCCGCTCCGCTTACCTTGGGCAGCCGTTCAAGCACTTCGTTCACTTTGATTTTCACGAAGCCGATGTTAGCGCCGATTTTCTGAAGAATCGGAACCACCGTTCCGCCCGAATCCTGCACAAGTGCTGCCAACACATGCTCCGGCTCGATCAATTGATTACCGTAGCTCGAAGCAATTTCCTGGGCATTCTGTATCGCTTCTTGTGATTTGATCGTAAACTTATTGAAGTTCATCTTCGTCCCGTTTCTCTTTCTCTAACGATGTTCTGTCACCTTCTTCGTTGGTTTGTTCAAACTGCTTTCCCTTTCTGCACAAAAGGCGAGGATTACCCTCGCCTTCGTGTCCGACAACATATCGATGGATGCGGCTACTTCTTCTTTTCCTCGTCAACCACTTCGTACTGTGCATCCTCGACCTTCTTTTCCTCAGTCTTTGACGGCTCGGGACCGGCGGAAGGCCCAGCCTGACCCGGTTGCGGCCCAGCCTGCCCTCCGGTAGCCTGCTGATACATCTGGGCAGAGGCTTCGTTCCATGCGGCGTTGAGTTCCTCAATGGCAGCCTTGATTGCACCAATGTTGCCGCCCTTGAGTGCCTCCTTAAGTGCATTGTTGGCATTCTCGACTTTTGCCTTCCCGGATGTGCTGACTTTGTCGCCGAATTCCTTCAATTGCTTCTCGGTCTGGAATACAAGGTTATCCGCCTGGTTCTTGATATCGATTTCTTCCTTGCGTTTCCGGTCTTCTGCTGCATGCGATTGGGCATCAGCTTTCATCTTTTCCACCTCTTCCTTGCTCAGCCCGCTGGAAGATGTGATGCGAATCGACTGTTCCTTGCCGGTTCCCTTGTCTTTCGCTGCAACGTGAAGAATTCCGTTTGCATCGATATCGAACGTCACTTCAATCTGCGGTACGCCGCGGGGCGCAGGCGGTATTCCATCAAGATGGAATTTGCCGAGTGTGCGGTTATCCACCGCCATCGGACGCTCGCCTTGTAACACGTGAATCTCGACTGAAGGTTGATTGTCTGACGCTGTTGAAAAAATTTCACTTCGCTTTGTCGGGATCGTTGTATTCGCTTCGATCAGCTTCGTCATGACACCGCCGAGTGTTTCAATTCCGAGAGCAAGCGGAGTCACGTCGAGCAACAACACGTCCGTTACATCCCCCGCGAGTACGCCACCCTGAATTGCAGCTCCGACGGCAACCACTTCGTCGGGATTGACGCCTTTGTGCGGCTCACGTCCGAAAATCTCCTTCACCAGAGCCTGCACTTTCGGAACACGTGTCATACCGCCGACAAGAATGACTTCATCAATGTCGGTGGGACGAAGACCCGCATCTTTCAACGCCTGCTCTGTCGGTCCGAATGTCCGCTGAATCAAATCATCGACAAGCTGTTCGAATTTTGCGCGGGTGATGTTCATGTTCAAGTGCTTTGGCCCGTCAGCAGTTGCGGTAATGAACGGCAGGTTCACTTCCGTTTGCATTAACTGGGAAAGCTCCATTTTTGCTTTCTCGGCTGCTTCACGCAAGCGCTGCAACGCCATCGGGTCTTTGCGGAGATCGATGCCTTCCTGCTTCTTGAATTCATCTGCCATGAAATCGACAAGACGCTGGTCGAAGTTGTCGCCGCCAAGGTGAGTGTCGCCGTTGGTGGACTTCACTTCGAACACACCCTCGCCCAACTCGAGGATCGAAATATCGAATGTTCCGCCACCGAGATCGTAGATTGCGACTTTGACTTCCTTGTTCCGCTTGTCGAGTCCGTATGCGAGCGCCGCGGCTGTGGGCTCGTTGATGATCCGCCGAACGTTCAGGCCGGCAATCTCGCCCGCTTCTTTGGTGGCTTGACGCTGCGCGTCATTGAAGTACGCCGGAACCGTGATTACTGCCTCCGTCACCTTCTGGCCGAGATAATCCTCAGCAGTTTGTTTCATCTTCTGAAGAATCATCGCGCTGATTTCCGGCGGCGAGTACACACGATCCCCCACCTCGATGCGTGCCGTATTGTTTTCGCCCTTCACCACTTTGTAGGGTACAAGCGTCATTTCTTCGTTCACTTCATTGTGGAAACGTCCCATGAATCGCTTGATGGAGAATACCGTGTTCTGCGAGTTCGTCACTGCCTGACGTTTAGCAGCCTGGCCTACGAGGCGCTCGCCGTTCTTCGCAAAAGCAACCACCGAAGGGGTTGTGCGCCCTCCTTCTGAATTTGCAATAACAACCGGATCGCTGCCTTCCATCACGGCAACAACCGAGTTGGTCGTTCCGAGGTCAATGCCGATGATTTTTCCCATAGAAAACTCCTTCGTTTGAAAGGTAGAATTGAAATTGATACACTAATCTGCTTCTACAATACCCAACGTTGTGCCAGAACATTGCGATATGTGAAATTCTTTGTAAGTCTTGACATATCAATTAGTTATAGCGACTCTTACATCCGCGAATATTCTGCCGTGCGTCAGGTTGTTTGTCATGCTGACACAATGGAAGACGCATCTTGTCAGCCTATGGCCAATTTTGTGACAGAATTGCTGCTCAAATTATTAACTTGACTTTCCATTTTGTTTGTACTATTCTGAGTGGTGCAGATTGAAGAACCTCAGCCTCGTGTCGCTTCTCTGCCTCGTCCCGGGTTGGTTCACATAATTCCTCCGCTCATTCAGTCAAGAACAAGAATTTTCGCCAAGGTGATACATGTTTACAGAGCGTGTACTTCGCAAGGGCTTGAAAACGAAGACGTTCGGCAACAAGATTTTCACATTTCAGTCCATCGATTCAACAAACAACTGTGCAAAGGCAGTTGCAAATATCGGCGCCGCTGAAGGTGTCGTGGTTATTGCCGAAGAGCAGACAGCCGGAAAAGGACGCCTCGGAAGAAGTTGGCAGGCCAATCCTGAGGAGAATCTTACATTCTCTATCGTTCTTCGACCAAAAATCTCACCGGAAGCCGTAAACCTTTTACCGCTCTATGTGGCAGTCGCCGTTGCGCAGGCAATTGAGCGTGCAACCGCTCTCAAAGTAGAATGCAAGTGGCCCAACGACTTGCTCATCGGCAAGAGGAAAGTGGCCGGTATTCTCATCGAAGGCTCGATTCAACAGGGTATTTTGGAGTATGTAGTGGTGGGATTAGGCATCAATGTGAACCAAACCAAATTCCCTTCGGATTTAATGCAAAAGGCGACTTCGCTCAAATTGGAGACCGGTCAGGAAATTGACAGAGTTCAACTATTCAGACATATTCTCTCGTCTTTTGAATCATCCTATACGAATTCTCTCCGGAACGGTTTCGAGTCAACAATTCCCACATGGCTAACCCGCTCCACAATGCTCAACAAGCCCATTGTCGTATCCCAACAGGGCAACATCATCAATGGCGTTGTCAAGGGACTGAGTAAGGATGGGGGAATTGTACTGCAAACGAACGGATCAGAAAAAACGTTGTTTGCGGGAGATGTGACGATAGTGGGAGATGCGGCCGACCAGATCGCTGCCCTCAAGAATGAACCGGTTGCCGCGTTCGCAGTCACAAACCCCTGATGCTTCTTGCACTCGATATCGGAAATTCTACGATAAGCTGCGCCCTGTTCGATGGCGAAAAGCAGGCGGGAAGCCTCAGCGTTTCCAGCACGGTTCAGCGCAGCACAGAAGAAACATGGGGTGTGATTCGGGCCTTTCTGTCAGAACACAACGTCGCTTCGGACAGCATTACGGGTTTCGGGATATCTTCTGTCGTTCCATTTCTTACCTCTCTCTTCAGCACTTTGGCAAGAGAACGCCTCAACATTGAGCCTGTAGTCGTCAACAGTACATTGGACCTTGGCATCACTATCCTCTACACTGATCCCTCCTCCCTCGGGTCCGACAGGATTTGCAGCGCCGTTGCCGGGTACAAGAAATTCGGCGGGCCGCTCATCATTGTTGATTTCGGCACTGCAACAACGTATGGCGTCGTGGCAGAGAATGGCGATTTCCTTGGCGGGGCAATCTCCCTGGGCGTGAAATCAACGGCCGATGCCCTTTCGAAGAGAACCGCACAACTTCCCTCAATCGAGCTTCACCCGCCGGCCTCTGCAATCTGCACAGACACGCGCTCCGCAATTCAGGCGGGAGTTATGTTCAGCACGATCGATGCAGTAGAAGGAATGATACAACGATTCAAGAAGGAATTGGGAATTGATGCCAGAGTAGTGGCAACAGGAGGCCTCTCAACATTGATTGGCAAGTACACAACCATTATCGATGCCTGCGAGCCGGCACTTGTGCTCGAGGGTATCAAACTGATTCATGAACGGGTGAAACAAAGGCCTTCTTAAAGCAAAAAGCCCCATGTGGGGCTTGTTTGCTTTTCGGGTGGTGGTGATGTGAGAATTCAGGGTGTTCCGAATATCTTCACCGACGCCTGAGCCAGTTGCACAAGCGGGGTGAAGTAGAGGCCGAACAACAACGTCGGGACAAGCAGAAACATGATGACGAGTTTCTGGGCAAAACTGAAATCGAGGGAAACGTTCGAGTGGCGCTCATCCGACCGCAAATACATATTCCTGAACACCCGCACGTAGTAGTATAGCGAAACTACACTGTTCAGCGCCCCAACCACTGCCAACCAAACCCATCCGCTATTCAGCAATGCCGCAAACAAATAGAGTTTTCCGATGAACCCTGCAGTCGGAGGCAAACCCGTCAGCGATACGAGAAAGATGGAGAGTGCCACCATCGCCAAAGGCGCCTTCGGTCCGATACCCCTGTAGTCGTCGATATCCTCGCTGCCTATTTTGTTCGCAACCAGCATCACAATGTAGAAGGCACCGAGGTTCATAAACAAGTACACAACAAAGTAGAGCATGATTGCCGCCAAACCTTCGTTGTTCAGAACCACAATACCCATCAACATATAGCCGGCGTGTGCAATACTGGAGTACGCCAGCATACGTTTGAGATTGTTCTGCCAGATTGCGACAAGATTCCCGAATGTCATCGTTAACACGGACAGGGCAACGATCACCGCGACCCAGTCAAATCCTTGAACACTTTCCCATGCGCCCTCCGGCAAAGTCAAAATGCTTGAATCGAAGAACGTGACCTTGAAGAAGCGAATCATCATTGCAAAGCCGCCTGCCTTCGAGGCTACGGAGAGAAATGCTGTGATTGTAATCGGGGCGCCCTCGTACACATCGGGCGTCCAGAAGTGGAACGGCACAGCCGAAATCTTGTAGCCGAAGCCTGCAATCACAAGAATCCCGGCAATGAGTAACGCGAGACTGTTCACCTCTCCGCCTGCAAGCACCTGGTTGATTGTGTAGAGATCAAGAGAGCCTGTCATTCCGTAAATGATCGAAATGCCATACAACATCAATCCCGACGAAAGCGAGCCATAGATAACGTACTTGAGCGACGCCTCGCTGGAATCCTGTGCCTCACGAGTATAGCCCGAAAGGATGTAAGAGGTGATGGAAGAAAGTTCGAGCGCAAGATACATCATCAGCAGATTGCTTGCCCCGGCCATCAACATCATACCCAACGTCAGCGCAAGGAGCAACGAGTAGTATTCCCCGAGTCTCCTTCCGGCGGAATTCAGCTCGGCAGAACTCAAGGAGAACACAACAATCAGAACCGCCGAAAAGACAATGAGCAGTTTGAAGAAGAACGCAAACGAATCGACGGCTATCATGTTGCTGAAGATTGATGCATGCATCGTCGATTGTCCAAGAACAAGAACGCCCGTCACTGCAAGACCCGCCAGAGCAACAAAGGCGACTACCTTGGTTGATCGCCGGAAAATCAGATCTGCGATAATCGCCGCGAGGAAAGCAAGTACAAGGGCTGTCTCGGGATAAAACAAGCGTAAGTCGTGAAGAATTTGTTCCGTCATATTCAGATCAGAGTTAGCAAATCGTACAAACGCATTAACGTGCGCCCATCATCACGGCGCCTTGAGCGGTATGCAGCAATTCCGCAAGATGATTCAGCGACGTATTCATCAAATCAAGGACAGGTGAAGGATAAATGCCGAGGAAGATGATAATGACAGCAAGAGGCACAAGCATCACCATCTCCCGACCATCCATATCGGTCAAGTCCTTCCACTTCTCCGGCAACGTACCAAGGAACACACGCTGCAAAGTCCACAACATATAGCCTGCTGTGAAGACAATAGTAATCGCGCCGATGATCGTCAGAGTCCGGAATGTCTGAAATGCACCGAGCAGCGAAAAGGCCTCACTGATGAATCCGCTTAGTCCCGGCAAGCCAAGGGCCGCAAAGAACGCAATAGACATTATTGCCGCGTATTTCGGCATTTTGTTCATGAGTCCGCCGAACTCATTCAACCCGCGAGTGTGGGCACGGTCATAAATCACGCCCACTATCAAGAAGAGCATTGCCGTGATGGTTCCGTGGTTGAACATCTGGAACACGGCGCCCGTCATGCCCTGGGTATTCATCGACGCCATGCCGAGCGTAACAACACCCATGTGGCTGATACTCGAGTATGCAATCAACTTCTTGAAATCCGTCTGCGCCATTGCCACCAACGCCCCGTACACCATACTGATCACGCCGAGCAACGCAATCCACCATGCGTAGTGAATCATCGCATCGGGGAAAATCGGAATGCTGATACGCATAATGCCGTAAGTGCCAAGCTTCAGGAGAACGCCCGCCAGAATAACGCTGATAGGCGTGGGCGCCTCCACGTGTGCATCCGGCAACCATGTGTGGAACGGAAAACTCGGTATCTTAATCGCAAAGCCTATAAACAATCCGACAAATGCAAGATAGCGCCACGACGTATCGAGACCGGCGAGCAGCGAATCGGGCACAAAATTCCCCGGATTCATCATTTGCAGCATATTGAAGGTGTAGATTTTTTCAAGACCCTCTGTACCTCTCTGCATCGCTTCAGTTACAGAATACATTACGCCGTTTGCATCGATGTACACGTTCACGCTGAAGTAGAGGGCGATCATCACGAGCAGCATAAGAACGGAGCCGAAGAGTGTGTAGAGGAAGAACTTGATTGCCGCATATTCCCTACGCGGGCCTCCCCAAATGCCGATCAGAAAATACATCGGAAGCAGCATCACTTCCCAGAATACATAGAACAGGAAGAAATCGAGCGACACAAACACACCCATCATTCCGGTGTCGAGCAAGAGAAGCAGAGCAAAGTAGCCCTTGAGTGATTTGTCTATCGTCCACGATGAAATGACGGCAACAAAGCTGATGAGAGCTGTCAACAACACCATCGTAATGCTCAATCCGTCGACGCCGAGCAAATACTCAATGTGAATTCTGCCGAACCACGCAACACTTTTGATATCAATCCATGTCGCCTTTTCAACAAACTGCATCCCTTCCTGCGTGTTGATGCCCGCCAATCCCTTGTCGAATTTCATTACCAGCGCGAAGGCGACAATCAGTTGAAGTCCCACGAAGGCCAGCGACGACCACTTGATGGCATTGCGCTGCTCCTTGGGGATCATCAGAACGATGATCATACCGACGACCGGCAGAAACGTCACCCACGTGAGGGCGCCTACACCGAGAATTGAGAATTCCATATTTCCATACCTATGTGAGAAAATTCAGAATCGAATTACAGTAACCGCATCGCAAAATAAAACACCATAACGCCAAACACGGCAAGCGCCACGTAGGTTTGCACTTTCCCGGTCTGGGTTTTCTTCAACGCAATTCCAAAAAAGCCCGAGATATACGCAACGGCATTCACCGCTCCATCAATCACCCAATTGTCAAACCAGCCGCTGATCGCGGAAGTGACCTTCGTTATCCATCCGGACCCGTTCACAATGCCGTCGATAATTGTATTGTCAAACCATTTCAGGATTTCCGTCAGCCGAAGCGACGCACCAATAGCAATGACACCATACAGTTCATCGAAATACCATTTGTTCAGCAGGAACTTGTGAAGCCCGCTGAAGTTCTCAGCGACTTTGTCGGCGCTGATTTTCTTCCAGTGATATGTGGCGAAGGCGATGAGGATTCCGAGTCCGGCAACCGCCAGCGAAAGGAACATTGCCGTGTAATGGGCATGATGATGTGCTTCTTCAAACACTTCCGTTGATGCTGCCGCTACCGAAGCCGGCACAACCGTTTCCGGCCTTTGGGTAGCCTGGGAAATCCAGCCCTCTGCTCCATCCAACGGGTTCATACTGTAGAAGAAGAAGAACGAGAGCGCGGCAAGAATCATCAACGGCACCGTCATCACCTTCGGTGATTCATGAATGAGACTGAAACGCTCAGGACTTTTGTGTTCGCCCAAGAATGTGAGGATGACAATTCGAAACATATAGAAAGCAGTCAGTCCGGCAACAAAGAATCCTACAATGGGGATAAGCATGTGGCCCGTCAAACTGCTGAACGCAAGAGTGCCTGCAAGAATTGAATCTTTACTCAGGAATCCGGACGTAAGGGGAACGCCCGAAATCGCAAGCGTGAATATAAGGAATGTCCAGAATGTCACCGGCATCTTTGCCTTTAATCCCCCCATGTTGCGAATATCCTGCGGGTCGGTGTGATGGTCATGCTGATGGTGGAGAGCATGATGCATCGCGTGAATCACCGACCCGGAGCCGAGGAAGAGACCTGCCTTGAACATTGCATGCGTTACAAGATGGAAGAAGCCGGCTGAATACGCCCCGACACCGAGACCCATCACCATATACCCAAGCTGGCTGATTGTAGAGTAAGCAAGAACTTTCTTGATGTCATTCTGCGCAACCGCTATCGTTGCAGAAATGAACGCTGTAGTTGCTCCAATGTAGGTAATCACCATCAATGCATCAGCGGTCATCAGCGGGAACGTTCGTGCAACCAAGTATACGCCTGCCGCTACCATCGTTGCGGCATGAATCAAGGCACTGACGGGAGTCGGACCTTCCATTGCGTCGGGCAACCAGACGTGCAGCGGAAATTGTGCCGATTTGCCGATCGCCCCGCAGAAAATCAGCACGCCCGCGGCAGTCAACCACCATTCACTGCCGAAGGGAAGATTGCCGGCTTTCACCTGCTCGAAAATCTCCGTCAAGCCAAACGTGTGGAATGTTCCGAAGAGAATCATGATGCCGACAAAGAAACCAACGTCGCCGATACGGTTGGTGATGAATGCCTTCATGCCCGCATCCGATGCACTCTTCTTTTCATACCAATGTCCAATGAGAAGGTACGAACTCAAACCGACCAACTCCCAACCGACGTACAGGAGAAACAGGTTGTTCGCAAGAACGATCATCAGCATCGAGAACGAGAAGATGCCGAGAAATGCAAAGTAGCGCGAGTAACGGACGTCGCCTTGCATATAGCCGATCGAGAAGAAATGCACGAGCGTGCTGATCAGCGTCACGACAACAAGCATAATAGCGGCAAGATTGTCGATCGAGAAGCCCAGGATAATCTTGAGCGGCCCGATGCCGGGCACATCATGAAAATCTATCCACGTAAAGTTGAGCGAAAGTGTTTCCGCATGATACAGCGTCAGTTTCTGGTAGAGAACAAGAAGCGAGAGCAGAAGGGCAACCGAAATGGCGAGCGTTTCCAGCCAATCACCCTGACGGGGCAATCTCTTCCCGAAGAAGATCACCTTCACGAAACCGATCAACGGCAACAGAAGGATCGCAACAGAGAGATACATCAACAATTCTTGAGACATCACACAGTCAATTCTAATTGAACAATGTTCGGGGTCAACATTCCTTTATTCCTTCATCGTGCTGATTTCATCCACGTTCACGGTCTGGAAGCGCTGGTAAATATTAAGAACAATTGCCAGAGCAACCGCAGCCTCGGCCGCCGCAAGGATAATGACGAAAATGGCGGCCACCTGTCCGTCAAAATTCACCCCTCCGTAGCGCGAGAATGCAACGAAGTTGATGTTCGCGGCATTCAACACCAGTTCAACACCCATCAACACCATAATTGCGTTGCGGCGTGTCGAAATGCCGTAGATGCCGAGAGCAAAGAGAATAGCGCTGACAATCAGGAAGTGGGAAAGCCCGACCTTCGGCAGCCAGCGGATGAATTCAGCGAAAAAGGTTTCCATAATTCGTTGTGTTACGTTTTCGTTCGTCTTCGGGCAAACATCGCTGCCCCCATCAGGGCAACAAGCAGGAGAACCGATGCTATTTCAAACGGCAAGAGATAGCTCGTCATGAGCATCTCGCCGAGCGTTTTCGTTGTTGACTCGAACGGCGGCGGCGGCGGCGCAACATCACCTTTCCACGTTGAATAGAACAAACCGCCGAGCGTACCGGCAACGACGGATACGAGAAGAAGAGCCGGAATAGTATGCAATGTTCCGGTCTTCAACTCAACGTTCACGATCTTGTTCGTCAGCATCACGCCGAACAGCATCAGAACAAGAATTCCGCCGACATAAATCAGCACTTGCGTTACGGCAATAAAATCGGCGTGAAGCAAAACGTATAATGCCGCAACGCCGAAGAAGGTAAAGAGCAGCGAAAAAGCAGAGTAGATAACGCTCTTCGAGAAGACGACGATGAATGCCGAGACGACGGTGATGAAGGCAAAAACGAAGAAGGCAATATCAAACAATTCCATAGCGCTACGATTTATTTTCAGGATTCTCCGGCGGATCAACAGGTGCCGGGGCAGGTGATGAAACAGGTTTGGCAGCGGGCACACCTGCCGGCTTTGCGCCGACCGGAACGCGGGCAGGTGCCGGGGCCGCCGGTTTCGGCGGAGCAGCGGCTTTCTTTTCCGCCTGCTCTTTTTCGTACGCGGCCAGTTTCGTTTTTGCCGCGTCAATCTCTGCCGGAGTCATGGTAGCGTACCGGTAAATCAGATTGTTGCGTTCGTATTCCGAGAACTCGTATACGTCCGTCATCTTGATACACTCGGTCGGACACGGAGGAACACACAAACCGCAGTAACAGCATTTTGCAATATCGATATCGAAGCGCGGAACGTACAGCCGCTTTTTCGTTCCGACGGAAGTCAGGCCAAGATCAACATCGGGAGTTGACTTGAGTGTTTCGATCGTGATGCAATCAACCGGACACGCCATTGCACATTGATCGCAGCCGATGCAATCATCCATGTTGACATACAGCCGGTTGCGCGCCCGTTCCGGAAGTTTCAGCTTTACGTCGGGGTACTGAATTGTCACCGCAGGCGTGAACAAATGCGACCAGGTGATTTTCATCCCGACGAGAACCGTCCAGATCCCTTCCCAGATATTCTTGAAATATGTACCCATGAACTTTCCCTTTTGTCTCAACTCAACGGGCGAGCATCACCCAGAACCCGACTCCGAGCACAATCACAAACGAAAACGGAATCAACACCTTCCATCCCACATACATCAATTGATCGACACGCAGGCGAGGCAACGTCCACCGAAGCCACATGTGGACGAAGATGAAGGCCATACCTTTGCTGATGAACCAGAAGAGTCCCCAAACCGGTCCGGACATGAAATCGCCGAAAGGCGAGTTCCAGCCGCCGAAGAACACTGTCGCGGCAATTGCTGAAACGGCAAACATGTTGGCATACTCCGCGAGAAAAAGAAGCGCAAACTTCATCCCGCCGTATTCCGTGTGATAGCCCGCGACAAGCTCGGATTCCGCTTCAGGAATGTCGAACGGCGTTCTGTTGACTTCCGCAAGTGATGCAACAAAGTAAATGGTTGCGGCGACGAAGAGAAGAGGAAATTTCTGAAAGACGAACCAGTTCCAGAAATACCCCGATTGTGCCCGGTTGATTTCCTGCAAGTCGAACGTGCCGACGATCATGACAACGGCAAGCAACGAAAGCGCAACCGGAATTTCGTAGCTGACAATTTGTGCCGCAGCACGCATTGCACCGAACAACGACCATTTGTTGTTAGATGCCCATCCGGCCATCAACAATCCGACAACAACAAATGACGAGACTGCAAGAATGTAGAACAGCCCGATGTTGATTTCGCTGCCAACATAGGCTGCACTGAACGGGATGGCGGCATAGGCCGCGAAGGAACCGACGAACACAACGTACGGCGCAAGATTGAAGAGTTTCCTGTCCGCAGCAGCTGGAATAATATCCTCTTTCTGTATGAGTTTCAGAATATCGGCAATCGTCTGTGCCCAACCGTGCCAGCCCCCTGTACGCATCGGGCCGAGTCGATCCTGCATGTGGGCGGAGATTTTGCGCTCCCACCACACCGCAAACAATGCGAACGGGATGATCCACACCAACGGAACAGCAGCCATCAGCACGTACACAAGAATTTCGTTTTGAAGTATGTCGATGAGGAATTCTTTCATAGGCGTTTCAATACATCGTCATGCGTGATGATTACCTGTCCACCTCGCCCAGCACAATATCGACGCTGCCGAGGATCGCAATCACATCCGAAATCATGGCTCCGCGACTTATCGCCGGCAAGACCGCGAGGTTGACGAAACAAGGTGGCCGGACTTTCACTCTGAACGGACTTGCTGTGCCGTCGGCAACAACGTAGTAGCCGATTTCGCCTTTCGGCGTTTCGGTGCGAACATACACTTCGCCGGCATCCGGGCGAATCCGCTTGGGGATTGCGGATTGCACATCGCCCGGAGGCAGCTTGTCAACGGCCTGTTCGATAATGTTGACGCTCTGTTCCATCTCATCAACGCGAACCATATATCGATCCCAGCAGTCGCCGGTGGTTCCTTTTAATCCTTTTCCTGTGGGGATTTCGAACTCGAGTTTGTCGTACACCGAGTAGGGATCGTTCTTCCGCAAATCGAACTTCACGCCCGAACCGCGCAGCACCGGGCCGCTTGCGCCGTAGTTGATAGCAACATCGGCAGGCAACACGCCGACATTTGCGGTACGCTCAACAAAAATCTTGTTGTACGAGAGAAGATTGTTGAGCTCCTTGATGGTACCGCGAAACATCTTGCAGAATCGCTTCACCTTCTCCGCAAAATCCGCCGGCACATCGTGCGACAATCCGCCGATCCACATGTAGTTGTAAAGAAGACGGGCGCCGCATGTCTGTTCGAAAATGTCGAGAATTGCCTCACGATCCCGCATACAGAACAGGAACGGCGTGAACGCTCCGATATCCATGCCGTACGTTCCGATCGCAATCAGGTGGCTTGCGATACGCTGAAATTCCGCCATGATAACACGGATGTACTCAACCCGCTCGGGTACTTTGATGTTGAGCAACTTCTCGCACGCAACAACATAGCCGAACTCCGCATTCATCGCGGCGACATAGTCCATCCGGTCACAGTATGGAATCACCTGCTGGTAATTCGTCATGTGTTCGGCATGCTTCTCGAAGCACCGGTGCAGATAGCCGATGTGCGGAATTGCGTCAACAACAATCTCGCCGTCAACAATCAATTCCAACCGCAAGACACCGTGTGTGGACGGATGTTGGGGCCCCATGTTGATGACCATTTCCTCGGAGCGCAATGCCCTGCCGAAACCGGGAATCGTCATCGGACGTGCATCAATTTTCTCTTCAAGTGTTTCCATTAATACGGCACCTTCATGCCATTGTAAAACTCAGGCACTTGATAGTCTTTGCGTAAAGGATGTCCCTCCCAATCATACGGCATCAAAATCCGACGCAGGTCGGGATGTTCATCGAAAATAATCCCGTACATATCAAACGCTTCGCGCTCATGCCAGTTGGCAGTTTTCCAAACGGATTCAACCGACACGCAATGCGGATTTTCGACAGTAACATCTACCTTGAGTGTAATCTTGTGATTCCACTTGATCGAGTGTAGATGATAGACGACGCCTAACTTCCCGCCGGTGTAATCGATTCCGCTAAGACACATGAGCGAGTCGAATGCGAGAGCTTCATCGTCACGCAGGAACAAAGCGACTTCTTTGATTTTATCCGGCGCAATCTTCACCCACGGATCAATAACGCCGTCGATCTTCGCTTCGACGACTGCGTCACCAAACCGTGTTTTGATGTTGTCGTGGATTTCCTGGGGGATCATGCAGATCGATAGTTTCTTGTTGGTGATGGAGGGACGGGCATCAGGCTGACTTTCGTTTTGCGAGGCTTTCGTTGCGGATTTTTTCCTGCAGTTTCATCAGCCCTTCGATCAGCGCTTCGGGTCGAGGAGGGCATCCCGGAACGTATACATCAACAGGAATTACCCTGTCAACTCCTTTGAGCACGTGATACCCGTGCTCCCAATACGGGCCGCCGCAGTTTGCGCAACTACCCATCGAAAGCACATAGCGCGGCTCGGACATTTGATCGTACAGCGTTTTGATGCGAGACGCCATTTTGAGTGTTACGGTTCCCGCAACAATCATCACGTCGGATTGGCGCGGTGTTCCCCTGAAGAAGATGCCAAAACGATCGGTATCGTAATGCGAAGCGCCCGTGGCCATCATTTCAATTGCACAACACGCAAGTCCGAATTGCATGCCCCACATCGACGACAATCGTGCCCAGTTCAGGAGATTGTCCATCGAGGTGATGATGACGTTACTGTTCTCAAATTTCTGGTCTAAAAGACCCATAATTCCTCTTCAGTCTATGAGGTCATGCAACAACTTCTTCTTCCATTAAATGCGTTTCTCTCACGCCTACTCCCTTCTCGTACTTCGGAATTTTCGGCTCCGGCTTGTCCCAGTCAAGGTCGCCGTTGCGCCATACGTATGCGTACCCGACGAACAGAATGGTGAGAAACACGACCATCTCAATAAACGCAAACCAGCCCAACTCTTTGAAAACAGTAGCCCAAGGGAACAAGAATACGACTTCAACATCGAAGATGATAAAGATGAGGGCAATAACGTAGAAGCGGATATTGAAGCGGACTCGAGTGTCACCAATGGGCGACTCGCCACATTCGTATGTGGTGAGTTTGCTCGGATAGGGTCTGTTGGGGCGCAACAACCAGGCAAAAATCAAACCGCCTGCAACAAATACCAACCCTACGAGGAAAAACAGAAATACCCGTCCAAATTCGGTGAGCATGAAGTAGGTGTCTCCTGAGAATCAGGTGATGCGTGTTGTGTGTCGTTGACCAAGTACAAACGACATATGAACGGAGAGAAAGTTAACCCGAATAATAATACAAAGAAGGTGGAGAAGAGTCAAGAAAAGTTTCGTTGCCGCCCTTCTCTGATACATACAACGCTCACTCCCACCGAAACATCTTCACCGCAATAATAATTGAAATGACAGACCATACACCCAACCCGCCGAGTTGCGGCAAAATCTGCGTAAGAGTTGCATCATCGATTGCAATGGAACGCATTGCATCGGCCAAATATGAAAGCGGAAGAAGATCCACAACAGAGCGGATAAACCCCGGCAGCGAGTCGCGGCTGAAGAAGATCCCCGACAGCAGCATCATGGGCATCGCAATAATATTGGCAAGCGGCGCGACCTGATCTTCGCTCTTGCTCGTACCCGCAATGGCGAAGCCAAGCGCAAGGAACACAATTGCACCGAACATGCCGACAACGAACATCCTCCAGAAACTCCCGATGAAATGCAGATCGAGAAAGAAGTATGGAACAAGCGTCATGATCACGATTTGCGTCATGACAAGAACAAGACGCATTGCAACAGATGATATAATGAAATCGTTCGGGTTGATGGGCGTGACGAACAAGCGGCGGAGAATCCCCCGTTTCTTCATCGACACGAAGCCGAACGCAACACCGAAAATACCAAGCTGCATAATCGACATTGAAAGGATGCCGGGGGCAACGAAATCGAAGTACGTGAGGTTGCGGCTTTCTACCATCTGCGCATTCAGTTTGATGCGTCCGGATTCGCCGCGTTCGGCAAACGTAATCTCATCCAGCACACGTTGTAGAATCAACAGGCCGAGTTGTGATTCCTGTGGCTTCGCGTCATTAGTGAAGGCTGCCATCTCAAGTGCGTAACCGGGTTGGTAGTCCGGCGGCACAATAAGTACGACGGCCCGTTCCCCCTTCTTCAACAACTGAAGCTCGGATTCTCTCTCGCCCTCAAACATCTTCAGCGTCTTAACCTCTCTCAAGGCGGTCAGCAGTCCTGACGCGTGCACACCGGCTTCATTGACAATGCCTAATTCCACACGCCCGATGCCGTCGAAACGAACAAAACTAAAAAGCAGTATCATGAACAACGGCAGGATAAGCGACCAGAGAATCGCCTCCCTTTGACGCAGAAGCATCTTCATTGACGCGATGAACAATTTCCATTTGAGACGCATCAGAGCTAATCCTCCCTCAACAAATGCCCTGTCAAACTCAGGAACACATCCTCGAGATTGGCGAGCCGCTCGACCCGTTCCTTCTTGAATCCGCCAGAGACGAGTTTGCTGATCAGCACTTGCGGCTTATCGAGCGCAATGATCTTCCCTTTATCCATGATGGCAACCCGGTCGCAAAGTTCTTCCGCTTCTTCCATGTAATGTGTTGTGATAACAATAGTTTTCCCCTCCGAGCGGATGCGCTTGATAACACCCCAGAGGTGTCTTCGTGATTGCGGGTCAAGGCCTGTTGTTGGTTCATCCAGAAAGAGAACAACCGGGTCGTTCACGAGTGCCGCCGCAATCGAGAATCGTTGCTTCTGTCCGCCCGAAAGATGTACCACTTGAGACTTCGCCTTATCCTCAAGTTCCACTTCTGCAAGCAACCGCATCGGATCTACGCGACGCCCGTACATCTCTCCAAACAACTCCAGGAGTTCCTTCAGATTCAGCTTGTCGAAGAACGAAGACGATTGCAGCTGTACACCGATGATGCGTTTCACCTGCTGCGGCCGGGTTCTGACGTCGAGGCCGCTGAGTATGATTTCACCGCCGTCGATTGGCCTGAGTGTTTCAATCATTTCGAGCGTGCTGGTTTTACCCGCGCCATTCGGGCCGAGAATTCCGAAGATTTCCCGCGAGAAGACATCAAAGCTGACGCCGTCAACGGCGATAAGGCCGTTGTAGCGCTTGGAGAGATTCTGAACGTTGAGAACAGTTTCCATCAACCTATTTCAATTCCAAAGAACTATCCAACTCAAGGCGACGCTGAGAAAGCTTGACATACTTCTCACTCACATCGTATCCCACGTATGAACGGCCGCATTTCTTTGCCGCCAGACATGTTGTGCCGCTGCCGCAGAACGGATCAAGCACAACGTCGCCTGCAAAAGTGTACAGCTCAATCAGGCGGCGCGGCAACTCGACAGGAAACGGCGCGGGATGCCCGACACGCTTCGCCCGTTCTGCGGGAAATCGCCAGACACTTTTTGTGAATTCGAGGAATTCCTCTTTCTTGATTGTGTTCTTCTTCTCCCCTTTTGATCGGGAGTAGTTGCCTTTTGAGAAGATGAGTATGTATTCGTGAATGTCGCGCAGCGTCGGATTGCTGGCGGATTGCCAGCTTCCCCACGCTGTCGAGGGACTTGCGCTCGATGCTTTGTCCCAGATAATCTCCCCCCTCATCTTGTATCCAATTTCCTGCATATCATGAATAATGTAGGCGTGCAGCGGGATGTACGGCTTGCGTCCGAGATTCGCAACATTGACGCAGGCTCTTCCTCCATCTACCAACACGCGGTAGGTTTCGGCAAAGACTCTCTTCAGCAACAGACGATACTCATCCAGCGTAAGATCGTCATCGTATTCTTTCGTAACGTTGTAGGGAGGAGAGGTGATCATCACGTGGATGGAATTATCGGGAAGATCCATCCTCTCGCTGCTTGCACAAATAATTGTATCACGCAACGCAGGCGGGACCGGGTTTTCGTCTTGCGCTCCGTTCTCTTCTGACCGCAACCCATCGTACAGTTTGCTTGCGTAGAATTTCGAAGCATCGTGGCCGATGCGGCCCGCTGTTCCGAATGCGCTTGTTGCCGTCGCCGTACGATTGTATTTTTTCTTCCCTTTCATCGCTTCGCAATTGCAAATGAATCAACGGCGGAGATGGTTGTCCGGTATTCGATATTGGTAAACTCACGCTGCAACCTGATTGGAAACGCGACAGAGTCAAACACCACTTCAACACGTTCGGTTACGCGTTGCGTATCGCGCAGCGTGAAGGTCACCGGAATCCTCAACAATGTATCGGGAAAGGAATACCACCGGAACACTTTCCGCATCTCTGTTTCCCGCAATCTGCGATCCCGGACTTGCGGTCCGTGCGCCCATTGTGATTGTACTTCAAAGGGTTGATCGCTTTCATACACCACACTTACCGACAACGGCCTGAATTGAGAGTGAAGTTCAAGCACACGCTCGATTCGCCAGGTCGAGTCGGAGATTTTCGCCGGTTCATCAACTGATTGTGACACGCCGACCCAATTCACTGAGAACCCCTTCGCTTCCTGAACCGCTGCATAATTCTGCCTTCCGGTCAATGTGGTGTCGCGTCCATTGATTGTGCCGGTTAATCCTTCAAAGTACTCTGAACTTTTGATGGTCAACGAACTTGTATCGGCGCCGATTTGATACTGATGAGCAACCCGAACGTTGTTGAACCACAGATTGTCGTACACAGGTTGCGCGAGAAGATATGTGGCAACACTGACAGCGGCGAGTGATATCACAAGAAGCCCGCTTCCCTTTCTCAATCTTCTTAACCAGAACAAGTCAACTCCCGAGCCCCGGTACATGGCGGCAAAGCCGTACACAAACGGGAGCGACAATCCCGTAAAGACGACAACGTAGCCAAGATGAAACAAGCCCTTCTGCCAGAAAACGGAAACTTGATTCTGCGCGAGGCCGCGCTGGAACAATCCTAATCCGTCAAAAAAGATAAGTTTGTACATCACGAGAAATGCAGCAGCGAAAAAAACAAGCTTCGCCGCGGGTTTCTTGACAAATGTCGCCAAGGACATGCATAACAGCGAAGCAGCCAGATACATTCCAAGTTCGTGAGTGAGATACGTTGAAAGCAGCGTCATGACAAAAAGAGAAACCAACGCAGGACGGACGAACACATACGCATCCTCACTCAATCTGTATCGTCCGACAGCCTGCAGAACAAACCACAACCCTATCAGTCCGCACAGCACGCCGAGAATGAGAAATCCTGTTTCATTGTTCACCCACGGAAAACGATATCCCCCGATCAGTCCGACAACTGTTTCTGAACTCCAGACAAATAGTTGAAGAACGAGTGCAGCACCAATGAGTTTGAATCGTGACCATTTGATTTTCTTTTCCGGGTCAGGAACAATCCGGTTCTTGCGGGCACGGACAAATGCAACAACTGCAACCGCGAGAGAAATTCCGATAAACACCCAAATGACCGGATATGAGATGAAGAACACCTGTGACCCGAATTGAATCATCTGATATTGTTCCGTTGTTCGTGAAGGCACGCCGCCGTCATACTTCTCGAACAACTTCAGCACAAGATCGCCCGATCGCTTCAGTCCCGATGGGGTGAAGTTCTCCCAATTATCCTGCGGCGTGTGAATCGGGAACGTAACATCGCTCGTGAAGTCGATTGCGGGAATTCCCTTGTCGATGAACGGAATATGATCTGAACCGAATGCGCCACCCGCGGCAAGATTCAGCGTTGACGAGGCGGTGTGATATACCAGTCCGGATTTTTCCAAGTCGTGATAGAAAATATCGAACGCCGATTTCACCAGCCACGACGGAGCACTTGCATTGCTGCCATCCGGATCAGCGATAAGATGGCTTGAGCCGTCGGCCATGTCGAGTTGCAACATGAGAACCACGCTGTCGAGATGCTCGAAATTATTCACAAAGAATGTGGAGCCGCGTAAACCCTGTTCTTCACCGCCCCAACAGCAGAAGTACACAGTTGATTCGGTTTCGCGACTGCAGATCACACGCGCAAGTTCAATCACACATGCGGTTCCGGAGCCATCGTCGTTTGCGCCGGGTATTTCCGGTCCGGAAGAATCGATATGCCCGCCAATAACAATAATGCGGTTGGTCTTCCCCTTCTTCACGCCGACAGCCACGCCGCTTCTCGTGTTGACTCCCGCGGCAACCGTCATCGGCAGAACGTAACTTGTGTCGCAGCCGTATTCCTTGAACTTCCCGGCGGCAAAATTCAGCGCACGTTGTTCGGCAGGCGAGCCCATCGGGCGGGGGCCGATATCCAGCACGAGAGTCTTCAGAATGGGGATGGCATTCTCTTGGGAGAATTCTGTCTTTTGTGAAAAAGAATCGGAGAAGAAGAGAACAAGAAGCGGGAGAAGAAGGGTGAGTTTTGTGAGCAAGTTACGATTTCCACTTTGTTTCAGGGATATTGGCAACGTGATTCGCATACCGCGCCATCACAAACAGCAAGTCCGAAAGTCTGTTAAGAAAGATCGTAATTCCGTCTCCGATATCCTCGTTACGTGACAGGCGAACAACCGTCCGTTCTGCGCGGCGGCACACGGTTCGGGCAAAGTGAAGCCGCGATGCAACCGGTGATCCGCCCGGGAGAATAAACGAGCGCAACGGCTTGAGATGCATCTCGAACGAATCAATGCTCTTTTCAAGATGTTTGGAATCTTTAGGTTCGATACGCTTGACCTGCTTCGTTGCAGCGGATCTCGGTGTTGCAAGGTCTGCCCCAAGTTCAAACAGATCATTCTGAACTCTGTCGAGAACCGCATCAATTTCTGCATCCGTGTTGTCGGCACGCACAATACCGAGAACGGAATTCAATTCGTCGACGGTGCCGTACGCTTCAATACGTAGTGCGTCTTTGGGAACGCGCTGTCCGCCGAAGAGTGAGGTATCACCTTTGTCGCCGGTTTTGGTGTAGATTTTCAATGGTATAGTTCGCAAATCTGTGTCGGAATTTAGGCATTCACCCCCTGACAAGCAACGAGGCTGCCGAATACGAATTGATCCGGCAAGACGAGCTTAACTGAACAACGCCTCCACATCTTGCTTCGTCAGTGTTTTCATGAAGCCGCTATCCGTTGTGATGATACTCGTTACCAGGGTTTTCTTCTTTTCCTGCAGTGCAAGAATCTTCTCTTCAACACTTTCCCGGGTAATGAGTTTGTAGGAGAACACTTGTTTCGTCTGCCCGATGCGATGCGTTCGGTCTGTAGCTTGCATTTCTACAGCAGGGTTCCACCATGGATCGTAGTGGATGACGTAGTCGGCGGCAGTCAGATTCAAACCCGTGCCTCCCGCTTTCAGGCTGATGAGAAACAGCCTTACATGATCATCAGATTGGAATCTCTCCACTCGTTCCTTCCGGTTGGTTGTGCTGCCGTCGAGGTACTCGTACACAATCTTGTTCTGATCACAATACTCACGCAGCACGGTCAGCATTTTCACGAATTGCGAAAAGACCAATACCTTGTGGCCCTCGGCGAGAATGTCCTCGAGCATTTCGCTGAAGACATCGAACTTGCCGGACGTTCCGCCATAGCCGACTTCTACCAGCCGGGGATGACAGCACACCTGCCGCAATCGCATCAATCCTTCAAGGACTTTGATTTTGCTTTTCTGAAACCCGACCGTTTCAATACTGTTCAAGATGGATTCACGGTAGTACCGGCGCCAGTACTCGTAGTGCCGCTTCTGTTCAGCATCCATCTCACAATACACCACCGACTCGACTTTCGGGGGAAGTTCGGTGGCCACAAGATCTTTCGTGCGTCGAAGGATGAAAGGAAAAATGAGCTGCTTCAAGGCTGTTGAGGCCTGTTCGTCGGCAAACTTCTCGATTGGCTTCGCGAATTGTTCCGAAAACACACGCTCGGAGCCCAACATTCCCGGATTGAGAAACGCAAACTGCGACCAGAGTTCGTTCAGGTTATTTTCAACGGGCGTTCCCGAAAGCGCCAACCTGTGTCGTGCACTCAGGGCTCGCGTTGCCTGTGCGTTGATCGACACCGGATTCTTGATGTTCTGAGATTCGTCGAGAACAACATACAGAAATTTCTTCTGCTTCAATATGTCAACATCACGCCTGAGAATACCGTAGCTTGTTACAATAAGATGATACTTGTCAAACAATTCAAGATGCTGTTTGCGATCGGATCCTGTATAGAGCAGCGTGCGCAGTTGCGGCGTGAATCGTTCAATCTCCTTCTGCCAATTGAACAGCGGAGATGTCGGCACAACGATCAAGCTGGGAAGACTCTCTCCATTGTCATACACATGTTGCAACAAAGCAAGTGTCTGCACCGTCTTGCCAAGCCCCATGTCATCCGCGAGAATTCCTCCAACGCCAAACTCACGAAGGAAATGCAGCCAGTCAAAACCTGCTTTCTGATAGGGACGCAACTCGCCGTGAAACGAACCGGGGAGTTCGCAAGTATCGATTGAGGTAAATGATTGCAGGCGCTGCCGCATTTGCTCAAATTGTTCATCACTCTCGAACTCATCGGCTCCATCGGAAAGTTCGGCAAGCAGGCCGATGTGTGTCCGGGGAAGTTTCAGCAGATTGTCCCCCGCGGCCCCCAGCGCAACGACCCGTCCGAATTTCTTCACCCACTGTTCCGGCATGACGCCAAATGTTCCGTCATCGAGCTTGACAAATTGTTCGTTTCTTCGGATTGCTTCCACAAACGACTGAAATGGAATAGAACTCTCCTCGAACTGCACATCAACCCGAAGGTCAAACCAGTCAATCCCCGATGACACCCGGATACCGAATTTCGGGCGTTCGGCGCGCAACCGGTGCTTTTTCAGATTTTCCTGACCGAAGATTTCAAATCCGTTTCCGGCAAGAACCGGAAGCTTCTTTAGCAGCCACTCAAGCGGATCCATCACCGGGAAATAATGCTTCGAGCCGTCGTGCCGTGTATAGGGAGTCAGGGATGAATCCATCAACTTCTTGACTGCTCGAGATTCCATGTCCGGACTTCTATGAACATAGACGAACTTCCCTTGCTCAACAAGCAATTCCTGCGACATTGCGTTGTACTCAGATTCATTTGCCTGACCTTCGGTGACTTCCACGTTGTGATAGGCAAAACGTAACTGGATATTCAGCTTGTCATTGTACTCACTCAGATAGATTCTGAAAGTGGGGTCGGTTTCGATTGTCTTGATGGTCGATAATTCGGAGCGGACTCTGAACCGTCTTACCAACCGCGGAAGAATTTCGTCCATGAATTCATCATGGTCGGCAGGCGGCACGACTACTTTGTCTCTCAACATCTGCATTGTCTGGAATCCTGCCGCGTTGGTACCGGCCAGCCTCACAACGTTGTTGCCGAAGAGAATCCACGGAGTGTCAATTGAGAGAATCTCCGCATCTTCGGGGAACGGATGTACCATTCCCCGCCATTCCAGTTCCGGTAGAATTGCGATGCTTCCTCCGTTTGTCTCGCTCACGTTGAGGTTCACGCGAGCGGGCTCGGCACTCACATGAAGCCTTCGAAAGGTATAGTGTGTTTGATGAGTGAGGTACAATTCTTTGTTCACAAGCAAGTTGAACAGATCGCCCATGATGATATCATTCATCGACCACGAATGGTCGTCATCCATGTGATCGGACAGCCCGGTAGCCGCTTGATCCGGCACGATTGTGCAGAAGTCCTTTTCGATACGCTCCAGGATCACCCGGTCAACAAAATCGAAATGAGGATCGCCAAAGAGATCGTAACGTCTCAGCAATGTTCCCTGCCCGTCAAAGCCTTCTTTGGAAAGCTTGAGTTTGATGGGGTACAGATGACGGCGCCTGCCGTTGATTTTCAGGCTGTACACAAGCCGCCATGACGTATCCGCCTTTCCCTCGGCCGGGTCATTTATGGATGGAGCAAGAAACGGGCGGACATTCTGCACCCACGTTGTGGCCTGATCTTCACGCTTCTTTAACTCAAGTTGACGCGGGTCATAGTCGACTTTCGCGTTGCTATATAAAACTGCAAACATCGCCGCCACGATATGTTTGCATTTCCCCTCCCATTGGAAGGGACACGTGCAGCTTGCTTCGATGCCGGAGGCATCGCCGTGTATCTCAACCGTATACAGATCGGAACCATCCACCATTGCGCGAGCAAAGGTGTCGGTAATATGGTCGAGGTGGACACGCCCGTCATGGAAGTACGCACGGCCGCGTGCAACAACTTCGGGTGAAGCAAGCGTGTCAATAAGTCTGAGAGAAATATCCATTCAATTGGTGTGAGTGCACAAGTGATTGTGGCGAAATTGCGCTCGCCTGAGCCATCGGAAAAACGAACGCCACCCCGCAAGATACGGAGTGGCGTTCAAAGAAACGAGACTATTTTTCAATTATTTCAGGTTCTATTTCCCGCTTTTGATGAATCTGAGTGCAGCGGAATTGAGGCAGTATCTCTTTCCCGTCGGCTCCGGCCCATCGTCAAATACATGGCCGAGATGTGCATCACACCGTGCACAGAGAATTTCGGTGCGTATCATACCATGGCTGGTATCACGTTCCTCTTTCACATTCTCATCCGCAACAGGCTTCCAGAAACTCGGCCAGCCTGTATTGGACTGATACTTTGCATCGGAAGTGAACAAATCAATGTCGCAACAGACACACTTGTATAATCCTTTCTCCTTGTTGTCCCAATACTCGCAGGTGAATGCACGCTGCGTTCCTTTCTTGCGAGTAATTTCGTATTGAAGAGGAGTGAGTTGTTTCTTCCACTCCTCGTCGGATTTGACAACCTTGTCAAGCATAAGGTACCCTTTCTTCTCCAGAGAGTATATCTTGAGTTTTGGTCCGGCAGAGTAGAGTGTGGCCACTCCCAACACCATCACAACTCCAAGGACAATAATGCGTTCGGTCATTCCTATCTTCTCCTGTTTTCTTTGATTTCTCCACATCAAGTAATACAACGAATGAACCGAAAAGGTTCTCGCACAAGTACAATTGTTCCGATTCGCACTTAAAGCCGGTCAACCTCTACATCGCGGAGCACGGCAGCACTTTCCTCAGGGACAGAAGTATTGATGAACATTCCGCTTCCAAACTCAAACCCGGCGGTCTTTGTGATCCTCGGAATAATAGTGACATACCAGTGGAAATATTCTGTGCGTAACCCGGCCGTCGGGAGAGAACGAATTGAATAGTTGTAATCCGGGTCGTCGAGCGCAACATAGAGTCGAGCGAGAACAGATTTGAGAATCGGCGCAAGACTCATGACCTCGGCATCAGTGATATCATCAAACGAGGAAGCATGCCGTTTGGGGAAAATCCACATATGATACGGAGACAAGGCCGCATAAGGAATGAACGCAACAAAGTGCTCGTTTTCCTCAATCACACGCTCGCGTGAGGCAAGTTCCTCGGCAATCGTCCGGCAATAGACGCATTCGCCCATATCATCAAAGTAGCGGATCGATTCGTCTATGCGGACCCGAAACTGGTTCGGGACAATAGGGGTTGCGACAAGCTGCGAGTGCGGGTGCTGAAGGCTGGTACCTGCGGCTTCACCATGATTTTTGAATATAATGATGGCTTCGATGCGTTCATCCTTGCGGACATGCTCATAGCGCTGCCGGTAAGCACGAATGACATCTGCAACATGTGCCTCCGGCATCAGCGCCAAGGTCGTGTCGTGCCGCGGATGCTCGATGACAACCTCTTGAATGCCAACTGCCGGCATGGATCGAAAGACTCCCGCAACACGGCGGTTGCGCTGGCCATGAGGTGAAAGAGCGGCAAATTTGTTCGGGACGACACGGACTCTCCATCCATCGTTGCCGCGAATGGCGAAGGACTCATCCAGCGTTTCGTGCTCGTTCCCCGCGCAGAAGGGGCAGCGGGAATCGTACGCAGGCAGTACTTGCCGCTCTTTTTTCTTTCCGGCAAATTCGTTGGGTCTTCCGGCACGCGTCTTGGAAATGATCACCCAATCACGCGTAATAATGTTTTGCCGAATCTCTTCCATCTCTCAATTCTCCCCGGAATATTCGAGGAACTGAATTATACGATGATATCTTTACGGATCTATATCCTCTCGGGACTTTCTACTGTCCGTTCATTTTCCACGTTGCCCGTATTCAACGTCTGTATCGGCTCAAACAACATCAACCATACTTCGTTTTCGGCAACGGGTTTGTGTTCAACGCCCTTCGGCACCACTATCATTTCGCCCTCGTTCAACACAATGTCCTTGTCGCGAAACTTGATGGTAAGGGTCCCTTTCACAACGAAAAACAACTCGTCTTCCGCATCGTGATGATGCCACACGAACTCACCCTTCACCTTTGCAAGCTTCACGGCCTGCCCATTCAGTTCCGCAACAATCTTCGGCTGCCAGTGTTCGCTGAACAGACTGAATTTCTCGCTGAGATTGACTTTCTCCATCATGTTCCTTCATTCACCGGAAGCTGATCGGGGACCGGGCTTTGACACCCGAACCCCGTTATGGTTTCTTCATCCTTCCAACTTCGCATCAAGCGTGATTTTTGCAGTCAACGATTTCGAGATGGGGCAAGTAGCCTTTGCTTCGTTTGCGCATTCCGCAAATTTCTCCGCGGAAATACTGGGAACTTTTGCCTTCAATTCAAGATGACTCTCAATGATTGCGCCCTGTTCGAGGTTCACAGTGCATGTCACGTTGAGGGCGTCCGGTGTGAAGCCTGCCGCACCGAGAACAAAACTCAGCTTCATGGCGAAGCATCCGGCGTGTGCCGCTGCAACCAGTTCTTCGGGATTGGTTCCGACGGCATTTTCGAAGCGCGAGGCATACGTATAAGCCTGGTTCTTGATGAAACCGCTTTGCACCGAAACGACACCCTTGCCTTCTTTGCCGGAGCCGTTCCATACTGCTGTTGCTGATCGTTTCATGATGTGTGTTTCCTTTCTGCGTAAATGATTGTGAAGTTTAGAGTTTGTGCCTTGAAGTAACAATCCGATATCTCATTTCGTTCGCCATTCTTAAAGAAACCATAATTCTGACTCGTTCAAAGACTGGTAAATCATCAACTCAGAAAATGTATGCCAGAACAAAAATCCCGATCATCGTAAACACCAACGCAATCTTGGCTGCTATGCCGATTGCAAGTCCGAGCCATGCGCCCCCGCCGGCCTTACCGGCTTGCTTGAGATCCTTCCTCATGACCAACTCGCCGAGGAATGCTCCGACAAACGGGCCCACAAGCAGTCCCACAATCCCGAAGAACATACCAACGAGCATGCCTGCTGTTGCGCCAAACATCGCCAGTTTGCTTGCCCCGAACCTTTTCACGCCGAAACTCGCCAGGTAGAAATCTATTCCGAATGACGTTACGGCAAGTAAGCCCAGGATTCCTATCGTGAACCAGCTTACTTTCACGAAGCCATCCGCCCAAGCCGCAATGAGAAGTCCGACAAAAACAAGCGAGGTTCCGGGAAGAACCGGAACAACGACACCGACTATGCCGGTAATAACCAGGATAACTGCAACAACCCAAAGGAATACTGACATTCTACGTCACAATCCTTAGTTCGCGCCATTTACGGACCGAGTTGATGAGGAATGCCCGTTTTGCGTTCATGAATTCATCTTTGGCGATTATGCGTTCTTTGATCTTGCCTTCGTACAACAACTGTGCACGATACGTTCCCGCCAGCAACCCGCATTCAACCGGCGGCGTAACCAACTCCCCGTCGATTTCAACAACTACATTCGCGATGGTTGATTCGGTAATCTCGCCGCGTTCATTCCAGAGAATCACATCGTCGCAATCGGAAACGGAAGCAAGCGCATCGTCGTACATTGTGCGATTAGTAGTTTTATGATAGAGAAAGAGATTGTTCGAGTCAACCGGAGCAGACGCAAGACGTACACGAACCGGTATGCTCAGCACTGCGGCATCAATCGGTTTCGTTTCAAGCGCGGGGAGCCCGTTGGGATGCAGTTCCACCTTTACACGGAACGAACCGTGTGAGAACTGCTGCTCTGCTTTGTGCAAGATCTTCAGTACAACGTTCTTGTCAAACGCAAGCCCGAAATACTCGCACGAATTCCTGAGGCGGGTAAGATGTTCATCCAGCAAAAAATAACCATCCTCGTTCGTGTACAAGAGGGTCTCAAACAAATTGAACTGCGGGCGAACCTCGGTGAGAATCCGCGCCTTCGTCAGGCATTCATCATACTCACCTTCGGGTGTTGAATCCCATACAACCCCTCCTCCGACACCGTATTCGGCAACCTTTGATCGTTTGTCAATAAGAACAGTTCTAATTGCGACATTGAACTGTGCTTTGCGATCCGGCGCAATGAAGCCGATTGCGCCTGTGTAGATCTTCCTGGGTGTAGATTCAAGTTCAGCAATAATTCCCATCGTGCTGGCCTTCGGGGCACCGGTAACCGAGGCGCACGGAAACAGCGCCTCCAGGATTTCGAGGATTGAAGCGCTTGACTTCGCAGCAACTGCCGACGTCATTTGCCAGACGGTCGGGTACTTCTCCACGTCAAAGAGCGAGGGCACTTCGACCGTGCCGACTTTAGCGATACGGCCGATGTCGTTCCGCATCATATCAACGATCATCACATTCTCGGCACGGTTCTTTTCGGATGATCGCAGGAATTCTGCTTGTGATGTGTCGTGCTTGAGTGTGGGACATCGAGGAGCTGTTCCCTTCATCGGTCGGGCGAGGACATTCTCGCCATCGATCGAAAAGAAGAGTTCCGGCGATGCAGAGCAGATTGCAAAGTCGTCCGTCTCGATAAATGCTGCATTACGAGAAGGCTGTGCTCGTGTGAGTTGCAGGAAGAGATCATACGGGGCTGCATCACATGAAGCCGTCATCCGAAAACTGAAGTTCACCTGGTACGTATCGCCTGCGGCGATATGATTCTTGATGAGCGCGATGGCATCGTTGTACGATTGGCGGGAGATCGTCGGCCTCCATTCGAGTCGGGGACACAGGCCCGCTCCCTGCAACCGGATGACGGCCGATTTTTCAAACAATCCGAACCACATGAGCGGGAAGGCGTAATCGTGAAGTCGCACACGCAGTGCCTTGTCAAATGCCGGAGATGCCTCATAACTGATGAATCCTGCCGCGTACAATTGTTCATTGTTGACGCGATGTTCAACGTTCCTCAACGAAGGAATAATCCCGCGTATGTCATGCACAACAACGATTTCTTTCGGTTCAGTGAATTGCCTCCATTCACCCGAAGCCGAATCAACGATGATAACGTTGATCATCTTACCCCTTTACGTACGAACGTTTCCCGGCAATCTTGCCATCCCGCACTTCGAAAATATCGACTCCCCGGAGATGCCACGGTTTTCCTTCTTTCGTTTTCCTGTATATCCACCTGACAACGCATCGATCGCCTGAATCGAACATCTCTTCAACCTCAAATACTGCATCAGGATTCGCTGCAAAGAACTTCTCCCACACGGCACGGACTTCGTCCTGTCCCCGATATGTTGCGCCGTCGGGCGGCGGATTGGTGTTCTCAAACACGCAATCATCTGTCATCAATGCCATCACTCCGTCAACATCATGGCGATTGAATGCATCATTGAACCGGCGAACCGCATCAAGCGTAGCCTGGAATTCTGAATTGGGATGTTGCATGAGTCCACCTTCGTTGAACCGGGAAAATGCCTGACAAACCGGAACTGTCACCACGCAAACCAAAAACCTTGTGATTGCTCTCATATCATAGTCTCCGCAATCAGGCCGACCGAATTGTTATGTAGCTTTTCTCGAGACTTTATATTCCGCTTTGGGTTCTTCAACACCAAACCCGATTCGCCGTTTCGGGGGAGGATCGGGAGGGGTAATGAGTTGTTGAATTGCTTCAACAATGCTGTGAAGTTCTTCATCATGACGATCTACCCGCATCTTGAGCAGCGAAAGCTGCGCTGACAATTCCTTGTGCGAGTGCATCATCTTTCTCAACTTCACGAATGTTTGCACGATGAAAATGCTGATTTCGACCGCCCTTGCACTATTGAGCACCGACGCAAGCATCGCAACGCCGTGTTCGGTGAACACGTACGGCATCGTCGACGAATGCTTCAGCGGCTCGAACCGGTGCCAATTTGTCACCAGTTCCTTGGTCTCTTTTCGGGAAAGCTGAAACACAAATTGCGTCGGAAAACGTTTCCGATTCCGTTTCACTTGACGGTTCAGATATTTGGTTTCGACGCCGTACAACTCGGCAAGGTCACGATCCAGCATTACGCGCTGGCCACGAATTGTGAGAATCCGCTCGCCGATGGTTGGCACTTTGACCAGGGATTTTTTTGCCATGAGAGGCTCCGTAGATGTGAAGGAATAGGGGAATATCACATGGGCAATCCGTGAGAGATCTTCGGAAGAGAATTCAAGATGCGCTAACGATGCAACACAATCTTCGATTAGTTGAGAACTAAACGCAGAAGCTTACTGCAGACTTCCTACAGTATTCTCTACGGCTTCCAGTATCTCGCACGACTTGACAAGCGTCTGCATCGCGTTGTGATCAGGAAAGAGCGGGCGATCCTCTTCGAGACGATTCACATGATTGCGAATCACATCTTTCGCCGTTCTTACGCCAAGTCCCGGTGTAAACTGACGGAACTCGATTGCTTGAGCCGCCGCCATGAATTCGATTCCGACAACTCCGTAAGCGTTCTCGAGAATCTGACCATTCTTTATTGCAGTGTTCATTCCCATCGAAACAAAATCCTCCTGATCTGCTGCCGCGGGAATAGAAAGAATCGATGCCGGAGCGGAGAGAATGCGTTGCTCGGTAATGAGTGTATCCGCCGTGTACTGACTCAACATCAATCCCGAAAAGAACCCCGGATCCTTGGTCAAAAATGCAGGAAGCCCGACGCTAAGGGCGGGATTTGTCAGACGATTCAGTCTGCGCTCCGAAAGGACACACACCATCGTCACGGCTGCACCAATCATATCCATCGGCAACGAGACGGGCGACCCCTGAAAATTTGCTCCGGTCAGAGTAAGCTTCGCGTCGGGAATGAAAATGGGATTGTCTGCAACGCCGTTGAGTTCGGTTTCGACTTGCTTCGTTGCCCACGCTACGGCGTCATGCGCTGCACCGATCACTTGCGGAGTCGATCGCATAGAGTATGCATCCTGGACTTTGGTTTTCATCTTACCCGTTGTGAGGTCGCTTCCCTGAATACAGCGCATGATCGCTTTTGCAGTCCGGACGGCGCCGGGGAAACCGCGCAACTCATGCAATCTCGTATCATACGGTTTCAGATTGGCGAACAAGGCCTCAAGCGTCATTGCCGCCGCAATCTCCGCCTGCTTCAACCATCGGTTGATATCATACAAATGAACGGCGCTCATCGCGGTAAGCAAATTTGAGCCGTTTATCGCCGCCAACCCGTCACGCGCATGAAGACCCGGAACAGGAATTCCCGCCCGTTCCATCGCAACACGACCCGGAAGTCGCTCGCCGTTATAGAACGCCTCACCTTCTCCCATAAGCAACAATGCGGCTTGTGCCATTGGGGCAAGATCGCCACATGCACCCACCGATCCTTTCTGGCACACAACGGGTGTCACACCTTTGTTCAGCATCTCGACATATGTCATGGTAATCTCCGGCCTGCACGCGGAGTTCCCATGCGCATGCACATTGATGCGGCTTGCCATCGCTGCGCGGATATGCTCAATTGGTGCAGGGTCTCCGATTCCCGCAGCGTGGTTATAGATCAGATAGCGTTGAAAGTCGCGAACCTGTTCGTCATTCAAGACAATTTCAGAAAACTCGCCGATGCCCGTGTTAGTGCCGTACATGACTTCTTTAGCCCGCAGCTTATCTTCAAGCATTGCGCGGCAGACTTTGATTCGTTCGAGCGCGGCAGGGGCAAGTTCGACTTTTTCTCCGTGTCGTGCGATACGAACCAGTTTTTCAATTGTGAGTGATGAACCATCTAATACTATTGACATGCTTCAGTCCTTTCATTAACAAAATCATCAGGGCAGGTTGAACAATCCGCCCTGATGGCTCGTGTTCAGTTGTTTCAGATTGTTTCGAGTGTTTTTTTAATTTGATGTGTTGTTTCGGCTAACGGAACTGTAACCTGCACTGTCCGGGAAAGTTTCAGCCATTCCTCGCGTTCCTTGCCTTGAGCGGTTTTCTTCTTATCCTGCAACTCGCCGCCGAGTTTCAGATTTTTGATTGTCACCTCACCCTTCGCAAACTCATCGCTGCCGATGATGACGGCAAGAGGAATTTGCTGGCGGTTGGCATATTGTAATTGTTTGCCGAGTGTCTTTTCTTCTCCCAAATACATTTCCGTGTTGATGCCTGCTTCGCGCAATTCTCGTGTCAGCTTCTGATACGCAGAAAGACGTGATGGCTCCATCACCGTAACAATGACTTTCGCCGTTGACGGCGCAAGCCGGTGCAAGCCGAGCATTTCCATTGCGGCAAAAAGCCGGTCAACACCGATCGAGGCGCCGACTGCGGGGATTTTTCTTCCGAGGAATCTTTCTACCAATCCGTCATACCGTCCGCCCCCGAATACCGAGCCGAACTCAGGTGCATCGTCAAGGCTCGCTTCAAAAACGGGGCCTGTGTAGTAGTCAAGTCCCCGGGCAATACTGAGATCAAGCTGCACGTGATCTTCAGAGATGGAAAGAGCATCAAGCGAGTTACAGACAAAACGCAATTCTTCAACCGCTTCTTTCGCCGACTCTACTTTCGTAAATAGTGATTCGAGCGAGGAAAGAACTTCACGCCGCTTTCCTTTTGGGACTGCAATGAACTCCTTGATTCGCTCAACCTGATTGTTGTTCAATCCCAATCCGGGAATCTTGTCTCCCGACGCGTCAATCCTCCCCTCCGTCAATTCTGCGGAGACACCATCAATCCCGATTTTCTCCAACTTATCGAGAATGCGGAAGACGCTGTGCGCAGAGTCGTGAGAGATTCCTGCAAAGTCCAACAAGCTATTCAGCACTTTTCTGTCACTGAATCTGACCTTAAAGCGTTCGATGCCTAATGCCTTCAACGTATCATGCATTGCACAGAGAATCTCTGCGTCTGCTGCAAGCGATGACGTGCCTACTGCATCCAGATCAAATTGGATGAACTCACGAAACCGTCCCGGGTCCGGCTTGTCGGCACGCCACACCGGCGCGACCTGGTAGCGGCGAAACGGCAACACGAGATCGGGATATTGTGCTACAACGCGGGCAAGCGGAACGGTGAGATCAAAGCGAAGGGCAACGTCTTCTTCTTCCGGGTTCTGAAAAGCGAATATCTGCTTCGTGTTTTCCTCGCCGTAGCCCATCAGCGTGACGCGATATTCCTGAGCCGGCGTGTCGAGAGGTTGAAATCCGTATCGTTCATACACATTCCGGATCGCGGCGATCATCCTCAGCCGCGCATTCATTTGCGCGGGAAGATAGTCTCGAAAGCCGCGAAGCAATCTTGGCTCTACAATTTGTTGTTCGGACATCGGGAAACTCGTAAAGTGGATTACAGGCGGGCTTTATCCGCCACCTGCGGGCTTGTCCGCCTCAGGCGGAATACAAACATTTTTGCATCAACACGCCTCTAAATCTACCGGAAATGTGGCTCTAAATCAATTCCGGGAAAACGACCGGCGGGCATGTGAACGGGAGAATTGCGTCTTGCTACTCAAATTTGCTACCTTATCTTACCAAATCACCCACTTCGATGGCGAACGAAGACGTTCTCACAAAAGAAGATGTCGAGGTAACTGAGGAAGACGTTACCCGGCTCATCCCGCGCTATCATGTCGTGCTGCTCGACGATGATGATCATACGTACGACTATGTGATCGAAATGCTGATGGATATTTTCGGTCACAGCATGGCAACGGCGTACGAGATGGCATGTGAGGTGGATGCGAAGAAGCGTGTCATTGTTGACACAACGCATAAAGAACGGGCTGAACACAAGAAGCAACAAATCGAATCGTACGGCGCAGATTGGCGGATGCCGAACTGCAAAGGCTCAATGTCTGCAACACTTGAACCGGCCGAATAGGCTTACTTCACCGGCTTTCGCTGCAAAGCAAATTCCACTATCATTTTAAGCGTTTCAGAAAAGGAAATCCCTGCCTTCTCCGCAGACTCCATGAAGGAGACGCCTTCCGTCAGATCGGGATTCGGGTTCACTTCAAGAACAAACGGGTGATTGTTCTTGTCGAGGCGGATGTCAAGCCGGGCATAGTCACGGCATCCGGTTAGTTTGTATGCGCGCAACGCAATCTCTTCAATCTTCTTCTGAACCCGCTTCGGGAGTTTGGCCGGACACATCGAATGCATGCGATGATATGCTTCATCAAGCGGATCCCACTTTGCCGCGTAGCTGATAATCGTCGGGTGGTCGGGTAGAAATTCCGAAAAATCAAATTCAATTATCGGAAGCACAACCGGAGGATCATTTCCCAAAATGGAAACATGAAGCTCGCGCCCTTCAATGAATTCTTCTACAATAATCGGGGGCGCAAAGGTGGCGAACACCTTTTCGAGTCGTGACGTCAATCCGGAGTAATCATATACAACAGATTCCTTGTCGATGCCGCTGCTGCCATCTTCCCGCGCAGGCTTGATGATGAGCGGGTAATGCAGCCCATGTCGTTTCGGAACAGTAGGGTGGAAAAGAAGTCGGAAGCGCGGAGTCGGAACGCCGTTGGCCAGCAGAACCTGCTTCGTCAATCCTTTGCGCTGGCACAATTCAAGGGCAAACGGCGGCGCCCCGGTGTAGGCTACGCGGTGAATTTCGTACATCCCCGCAACCGATCCCTCAAGTCTCGATGTGTCGTGGAAAAACTCAATCAGGTTGAACACAACATCCGGCGGGTTTCGATGCAGCAGGGTTTCCAGCTTGTGCAGGTTCTCTTCGACATTGACCGCCCGCGCCCTGAATCCCTCGGACCGCAAGGCTTTGACTATGGCGTTGTACTCTTCCTTGACAGTGGACACATGGATGGGGTATTCCGTCTTGAAGCCCAAGGAAAGGGGGTCAACCTTGCGTAAGTCTTCATATTCATCTTTCCCGACCTGGTTGTAGAGGACGAGAACTCTGGTTTTCTTGGTTTTCACTGGTATTCCTCGATCTTCCCCCGAAAAAATATCTGAAATACGCGAGGGAGAAGCAACAGAACCCGTTGCGAATGGGGCGAACTTTGAATAGCTTTGATAGCCTTTTCCAACAACAGTGGTCAATGGGAATACAACAACAACCGAACTTGTGGCAGTGCGGACCCTTCGCGCTGAAGCATGCACTTATCACACTCGGGATATTTGCAGAAGAGGGAACCATTACACGCATTGCGGGAAGCCGCTCGGCAAACGGAACGGACGAAGTACAACTCGGACGAGCGGCTCGGTTCTACGACTGCGATTTGGAGATGGTGCGAAGGCACGACGCCGAAAGCGCCCGCACAGAGTTGGTACGGTTTCTTCGCCGCGGCATTCCGGTGCTTATTTGTATTTATGAATGGAGCCACTGGGTCACTGTCGTAAAAGCAGAAAGCGGCAAGTTCATTCTTCTTGACAGCCGCGAAGAGGCGGTACTCACGATTCTTGCATGGAATGAACTCAAAAGCCGGTGGGTCTACAACGAGCAGGATGAATTTGACGAGAAGCATTGGGAGAAGATCTACGACCTGCATCCTGTTGTTCCGCGGTTTCGGGTTCAAACGAAAGCCAAGTTCTCGCTTGAATTAGCCCGGTATCTGCGCCGACCGGAGAATCGGGCGTTGTCGCGGCTGTGGGATCAATATCTCGCCGACTTGATGACGATTGCGAAGCCGCGTACTTCGCTGAGCAAGCGAGTGTTCTCATTGGGCGAATTTCTTCGCCGGCACGAGCAGATGATTCTCGATCAAGTGGACTACTGGCACGGAAGTATCAATCGAAGGGCTGCGTTCAAAGTTCTTCAGAACATGCACTTTGTTGCAGATACATACGGTCTTGTAATTCACGATGAGGACGAGAAGCGGGCGATCGCCGGCATTACCTCCATCCTTGCCTTGTGGGCGGCGAGCAACTACGGCATTTCGCCCGTGTACGAATAGTCTCTCCGACAAACGAGACACAAAAAAAGGCACCACCTGATGCCCTTTTTTTGCTGCAAGCTACTTCTTCTCCCGACTCAAGCAACCAAACGCTCAACTTCAACAATCGCTGTACTGATTTCCGATTCTGATTTCAGGTATGCGTTGGGGTCGTGATACAACGAGCCCTCGGGAAGCCAGTGCCACATCGAGCCGAGGTCTTTCCGCACGCTGTCCGAATAGAATTGCGGAATCTCATGTGTTTGACTTTCGAAGAAATTCCTGAACTTGGAATCATGCTCGAGCATTCGGCGTACTTCAGTGTAATGGTTTATCCTCCCGTACCCTTCGGATGAGATTGCCCTGACCACATTGAGCCATCGGGGAACGAATGCGTTGGTTGCCTTCACACGCCGGAAAATTGCCTTTGGCGAGAATGTGTATCCGGTCAAATCGATCACATGCCCGTAGAACTCGGACCATGCATAGTTCTGCGGTTTCAAATTCATGGCGCCGTTGTTATTGAGAAAATGAAACGGAAAGGGAATCACACGGTCATTACGTTGATATTCCAGATTCAGAGGGGCCGCCTGTCCGAATGCCGAAAGAAGCGAGTAACCGGGAAATGCGCCTGGCGTAAGATCAACAAATCGCTTCGTCAGTTCAAAGGGTTCTGCTCCCGCATCCGAGTCGAGCCCCAGCACAAAGTTCGTCTGAATGTAAGGGATGTACCTCAAAATCATGTTGACGTGATCGGACACTTGCCGCACTTTTTCCATTCCCTGCGCCCTACCTGTCCGGGATTTTTCGCCCAGATCGTACCACGATTCAATCCCCGGCAAAAGCGCCTTGAACCCGTTGTGCTTGAGCCGCTTCATGTGGGGTTCCGAAAGGAGGGAGAGACTGCTCTCCGCGACGAAATCGATCTTGCCGGGCGGAACTGCCTCTTCAATCACATCCATAAAATCATCGAATCGAACACCGAAGTTCGGGTCGTGCCACCCGACGAGCGGACGCCGGAATTTGGTAAGAAGAAACCGGAGATCGTCCTTCATCACATCAAAACTCAACGCCTGGTATGGCACTGTTGAATCAATGCAGAAGCTGCACGTGTACGGACACCCGATGCTGCCGAGCATCGGCACCATTTTTATCAGCGGAGCTTTCCGAAGCGTGGACTCGATAAATTCCCACCTCTCACGCACACCCGGTATGTGCGATGGCTGCTGCATCGCCGCAAGACGGATTCCCAGCGGCCGATGGTGCGAGCAATCATCAAGAACATCCTTGATGATCCGCTTGTCTGTAAAGCCCAAAACATAATCGAAGTACTTTTGCGCATCCTGCGGATAGCATCGGGCGTGCGGCCCGCCGATTACGGTAACCGCTCCCCGGGATTGAAATTGATTGCTCAACGCGTACGCAAGTTGCGCGGCTTCCGTGAATGCTCCGATGAAGACAAGATCAACATCTGCCGGAAGTTCTTCTGCAAGATTTTCGAAGCCGGTGTAACAGAGAAACGTCACGTCATGGCCTTCTTCCCTGCACCAGAGAGCAACGGCCTGAGGCATGATGCTGGCGAGATTTGCGTTCATGACACGTGCCCACAGCGCCCGCGTCGGTCCTTTGCTGACCAAATCAATAACACCAATACGCAGTTTCCGCATTGTTGCTCCTTCTGTTTGTGGATGAACTACTTCCCTTGCCGCTTACGTTTTCTGATTGCCTCTTTGACGATTTTCGAGAAGACTTCCTGCGTCAACTGATGGGTGTATGCGAACCCTTTTCCTGATGCAGACCGCATCGTTTTCAGGAAGTCTTCGATTGTGGATTCCCTCATAATGAAGCGTTCCACGCCTTCCTTGACGAAATCTTCAATACTCTTCCTTTTGTTCGGACGAGATGTTTTCTTTTCCGGCTTATGATGACGACCGGAACTCTTCTTGACTGGCAAGATTATCCATCCTTTTGAATGGATGTAACATAACAAGGAGGCTAATCAGGAAGTATAGCCCGAAGGGTGGAAAAAGGGACTGGTCCTTTAGAGGTGGAGATTAGCGGGTTGAAGTTTTTGCCTTGAGGGAAGAACTTTCTGCGTGAGCGTACGAGGCGATCTCGAGGCGAGTATGCAGGGCGAGTTTCTCCAGAATGTTGTGCACGTGACCCTTCACGGTATCTGTGGCAAGAAAAAGGCGTTTGGCGATTTCTTTGTTGCTCAGCCCTTCTGCAATCAGCGCAACGACCTCGCGTTCACGGCTCGTCATTTTCACGGATGCGAAGGCAATTCTTTTCTTCTGCACAACGGCATGTTCAATGATTTGTGAGAAGAGGGAGTCTGTCATCAGGGGAGGAAGCACCTTCCTTCCCTTTGCAACAGCCCTGATTGTTCTAAGAAAGTCATCAAACGTCGCGTCTTTCAGAACAAACCCGGCAACACCTGCCCGCACATACTCGATCAACTCGGCGTGAACGGGAGCAAGATCCATGACAATCACTCTTGCGTCGGGCCTTCTCTTTGTAATCAGCTTGAGTACCCGTAAACTGCTTTGACTTCGAAGTCCGACATCAAGAAGAACTACATCGGGCTTCAACCGCTTCCCTTTCAGCACGGCATCACTGTTTCCCGACGCGGGCTCGACGGTAATATCCGGCTGCTCTCTCAGCATGGCTGAAAGGCCCTCGCGGAGCAAGCGATTATCTTCGATAAGTAAGACGCGGATTTTTTTCATTGAGCGGCCTCTGGGGGCTCTGGAGGTCCGATCCTCGGTTGGTCAAACGTTAGACATGTGTAACTGCTGCAATCCTCGTGTGTGGGAGAAGTCAGTACCGACGGCGGGATTCGAACCTGCGACCCCCAGATCCACAATCTGGTGCTCTAACCAACTGAGCTACGTCGGCAATACCTTAGAAATACACAAAAATATATTGAAACTGTGGGGAAGAAGCAACGAACGACGCCCTTCCCCACAATCAACATCCGGAAAATTTCCTCGCCTATTTCTTCTTCTTCCCGTTCATGTAGTTCGGCAGTTCTGCAAAGAAATGCGCGCTTGTCCGCATACCGCCGAAGAAATTATCAAGATTGATAAATTCGTCAGGAGCGTGCGCATTCTCATCCGGTAAGCCGAAGCCGAGCAACACAGTATCCAGTCCGAGTACTTCTTTGAATTGCACAACAATGGGAATTGAACCGCCCTCGCGCTGGTACAACGGCTTCTTGCCGAAGCCCTTCTCCAGTGCCGCGACCGCGGCCATCACGCCGGGCGAATCAATGGGGGTAATCGCCGCTTCGCCGCCGTGCAGACTGCGAACCGTGACGCTGACCGTCTTCGGGGCAATCTTCTTGATGTGTTTCTCAAACAGCTTTGCAATCTTATCCGATTTCTGGTCTGGAACGAGACGCATGGAAATTTTCGCCGAAGCTTTCGACGGCAGTACTGTCTTTGCACCTTCGCCGGTAAATCCGCCCCAAATACCGTTACACTCAAGTGTTGGCCGTGCCCACACACGCTCGAGCGTCGAGAATCCCTTCTCGCCATACAACTGTCCCACGCCAAGCTCTTTCGCGTACTTCTTGTCGCTCCATGGCAGCTTCTTGAAGGCATCCCTCTCCTTTTTGCTCAGCGGACGAACATTTTTGTAAAAACCGGGAATTGTGATCTTGCCATTCTTGTCGTGTAACTGTGCGATGATTTCGCTCAACGCCTGAATCGGGTTGTGCACAGTGCCGCCGAACGAGCCGGAATGTAAATCCTTGTTCGGCCCGACGAGGTCAATCTGCATGTACGCGAGTCCGCGCAACGCATAACAAATGGAAGGAACGCCTTTGGCAAACATCGAAGAGTCGGAAATGAGCACGAGGTCGGCTTTCAGCATCTCCTTGTGTTCCGTAACGAACGGCACAAGATGTTCGCTGCCGATTTCCTCTTCGCCTTCAATCAGCAATTTAATGTTGACGGGCAGCGAACCTACATTCTTCATATACGCTTCAATACTTTTCAGATGTATGTACACCTGGCCCTTGTCGTCTGCCGAGCCGCGGGCATAGAGATTCTCCCCTCGAATCGTCGCCTCGAATGGCGGCGAAGTCCACAACTCAAGCGGCTCCGGCGGTTGAACGTCATAGTGGCCATACAGCAACACGGTCGGTTTACCGGGCGCGTTCAGCCAGTCGCCGTACACCACCGGATGGCCCGGAGTCGGCATCACTTTCACGTTTTGCAGCCCGATGTTCGTCATATGATCGGCAATCCAACCTGCACAACGCTGTACGTCGCCCTTGTTGTCGGGGTTCGTGCTGACACTGGGAATGGCGAGCAACTCTTTTAATTCAGCGAGGTAGCGCTCTTTGTTTTGGTCGAGATAGGTGAGAACTTGTTCCATTGTTGGTCTCCTTTGGTGAGAATGTGTGTGAAGATGTTTCAATATACGCAACGCTGGTATGATGGGCAAACGGATCGGCATACGGTCTGGAAACCCCAACTCGTTTTGCCACGGAGGCACAGAGGGGCAGAGACAATCAAGATGAATGTCACATTCCAACCTGATACTTGTGCCTTTGACGCCATTCCTATACGAAATCTCTGTGGGACATTGTGTTTCCGCGGGCAGCTGAATGTCGTTTTTCGACTACATGCAAGCACCTTGCGCCTCTTGTTTGATTTCAATATCGTTGAGTGTACCCTTTCAGGAGACTTCCATGTTCGCATACCTCAACGGCGTTCCCTTTTACTATGTTGATGAAGGATCACATGCCCCGACTCCCGTTATTTTTCTTCACGGATTTCCTTTCAGCCACGAAATGTGGACGAATCAGATTGATCTTCTGAAGAAGGATTTCCGTGCCGTTGCCTATGATATTCGCGGCCATGGAAAAAGCTATGTGGGCGAAGGGCAATTCACCATTGAGCATCACGTCGATGATCTGATTGCGTTGCTCGACTACCTTCAGATTGAGAAGACAATCATCGTCGGGCTTTCGATGGGGGGCTACATCACACTCAGGGCGCTTGAGCGAAATCCCCAACGCTTCATAGCGGCGGTTCTTTGCGATACAAAAAGCGAAGCCGACTCGAACGAAGGAAAGCTGAAGCGATTCGAGGGCATGAAGGGCGTGCGTGAACACGGATCAGAGGTTTTTGCCGAGGCGTTTGTCAAAAATGTATTCGCCGCGGAAACGTTCAAGACAAATCCGGATGCCATCTCATTTATCAAGAAGATTATTTCGGCAACACCCCCTCTCAGCATTGCGGGCACATTGCTGGCACTCGCAGCCCGAACAGACACGACGCCATCCCTGTCGAACATAACAATCCCGACACTTATCCTGGTTGGCGAACATGATGTAACAACGCCTCCGGCGCAATCGTACATGATGCACGAAAAGATCGCCGGCTCCGAGATGCATATCATCCCGAAGGCAGCACATATGAGTAACCTCGAGAATACGGAAGCGTTCAATCGTCACCTTCTCGCTTTTCTCGAACGCATAAGGAAGTCATGAAGAACGTTCTGGTGACGGGGGGAACAGGTTTTGTCGGGTCGAATCTTGCGGAAGCGTTGTTGGAAAAGGGATGCAACGTCAGGATTCTCCGTCGCGAGAGTTCCGACATGAGGGCGATTGAAGGAATAGATGTTGAGCATGTTATCGGAGATGTCAGGGATTGCGAGTCGTTGAAGAAGGCGATGAAGGGATGCGATACTGTGTTCCATACTGCTGCGCTGGTGACGTTCGAAAAAGAGAAGGCTGAGCTCCAACGCGAGATCAACGTAGGCGGAACACGAAACATTGTTCACGCTTGTCTTGCGTCAGGAGTTCAGAGACTTGTTCACACAAGTTCGATTGCAGCACTAGGCTACCCGATTAACGGCGCACTGGCAACGGAGGAAACGCCGTTCAACTGGCCAAAAACGTGGGGATACAAGTATTCGAAACATAAATCTGAAGAAGAGGTTCTGAATGGCGTCAAGCAGGGATTGGATGCAGTTATCGTGAACCCGTCTGTTATTGTGGGAGAACGCGACATTCACTTTCATGGCGGCGATATCCTCCGAAGGGTAAAGAAGTGGCAGGTATTCATGTATGTTGAGGGTGGAATGAATGTCGTGTACGTTGGCGATGTTGTGAAGGGACACATCGCTGCCGCCGAGAATGGACGCAGCGGCGAGCGGTACATTCTCGCCGGAGAAAATCTCACACACAAGGAAGTGTTCCGGCGAACGGCACGCATCGTCGGCGGGTTTTCACCCGTTGCTAAACTCCCTCTACCCGCACTCCGGCTTGCGGCAAAAATTATTGAGCGGGGAAGCAAACTCATCGGCACAGAGCCGATTATAACGCAAGATCTCGTCTCGGGAGCCGGAAGATATAACTGGTTTTCATGCGAGAAGGCGACGCGTGAATTGCATTACACCATCACACCTTTCGAGGACACAGTTCGCCGGGCCTACTCCTGGTATCGGATGAAAGGACTTATGTAGTATTTGTATTCCCATGCACGTGTCTGCACGACATCGTGCGTACCTCCGCATGACACAGGAGAAGAGTCATGGATGTTCTTATTGCAGATGATCATCAGTTGATTCGGGAGGGAATCAAGTACATGCTGAGCGAAGCGCCGGAAATCGGCACTATCGGCGAGGCTAAGAATGCAGTGGAGATTTTCGAGCAGATTGAAATGCGGCCGTGGGATGTTCTGGTGCTGGACATCAATCTGCCGGGTCGCAGCGGGCTCGACGTACTGAAGGAACTTCGAGTGAAACATCCCAAGCTACCCGTTTTGATTTTGAGTATGTATCCCGAGGATCAGTTCGCTGTCCGCGTTATCAAAGCCGGCGCGGCAGGTTACCTCACAAAAAGCAGCGCGGCAAAAGAACTCGTCGATGCCCTCCGTAAAATCGCCTCCGGCGGAAAATACATCAACGCGGCAGTTGCCGAAAAACTTGCCGAAGCTGTTGATGATGGAATCGTCTCAACACCCCATGAACGTCTTTCGGACCGTGAGTTTGAGATCTTCAAGCTGATCGGAAGCGGGAAGACGGTAGGCGAAATCGCCGAACTTCTCAACCGCAGCGTCAAGACCATCAGCACTCACCGGACACATATTCTCGAAAAAATGAATCTGCACAACAACGCCGATATTATGCAGTACGTTTTTGAGCACAAGCTGACGGAGTAGAAAAACCCGCAGCCCTCCGGCTCCCTCTTTCCACAGCAGCCAGCGAAGTATCTTCACATCACAGCTTCGTGTTATAGGACAAACGCCTATAATACGACCTGCCATTCTCCTACCAAAATACGATTGCCTCATTGATATTCACATGACAAAGGAATGTTTATCTTGAGCAAGAAACATTCGGGGTAGAAATGGTCGAAACGTGTTCAGTGGTCGGGAGCGAGAGATTGAAAGTATTCATCGTGGATAAATCGTCGCTGTTTGTTGCCCGCTTCAGCGAGGCAGTCGGCAGAATCGAGGGTGTCGAGATGGTGGGCAAGACAAGTTCTGCCATCGAAGCAATGGAGGCAATAGAAAGAACACAGCCCGATGTTGTCGTGCTCGATATCCGGTTGCGTGTCGGAACAGGGTTTGATGTATTGCGGATGGTGAAAAGCAACATGTACACACCGACGGTCGCCATTGTCATGACCAACTACCCGTATGAGCAATACCGGAGAGTCAGCATGAGGATGGGGGTTGATTATTTCTTTCACAAAACAACGCAGTTTGGCGAGCTGATTACCCTGCTGAAGGATCTGGCATCAAAGAACCGCGAGCTTGCGGTCAGTTCAACTGTTGCAGTTACGATATAAGACTTCGCCAATGCACTCATCAATGCAAGGTATGCACCAATCACTTGAGGAACATGTTCGCCAATCCAGAAGGCTGGAGAACATCGGCATTCTTGCCGGCGGCATTGCGCAGGATTTCGACAATCTGTTAAGCATTATTCAAGGACACGTGGCATTGCTTGGCAAGTCAGTCCCGCAGGACGAAGGGATCAAGAAGCGCCTTGCCGCGATCAACGCGGCCATCGGCCGCGGCTCACTCCTTGTCCGGCAATTGCTTGCATTCTCGGGTACAGCAGCCGACGGCATTGTCCACGTTCAGCTCAATGATGAAGTGAAGAAGTTTGTCGAAATGTTCTCCGGAATTCTTCCTGCGGGAATTTCTGTCGTAACGGATTTGCAGGAAGAACTTCCGCAATCGGCTGCCGACCGGACTGCATTGCATCAGGCTCTTCTGAACCTCGCGCTCAATGCGCGTGATGCAATCATTGACGGTCAGGGAAGCGGCAGCATAACGATACGGACGAAGGCAATCAAGGGTGACAATGTCCGTGCTCTTTTTCCCGAAGCTCAAGGAAACAACTACATCTGTTTGAGCGTTGCCGATACAGGCAAGGGAATGGATGAGCAGACAAAGCGGCGGGCGTTTGAACCGTTCTTTACCACAAAGAATCAAGCCGCAGGTCTTGGCTTATCGGTAGTACACGGCATTACACGAACATTGCGGGGATATGTGCAGGTTGAAAGTGACTTGGGCGAAGGGGCTACATTCTCCCTGTACATCCCTGCCGATGTTCAAAGCAATGCCGGGCACAAGGAACCGGCAACAAAGCACAATCTCCGCGGAAGCGAAACCATTCTTATTGTTGAGGATGAACGAATGCTGCGCGAACTTCTCGCCTCTACCCTACAAGAATTTGGCTACAGAGTGTTTTCGGCTGAAGACGGGCAGGAGGCAATGGATATCTTCAGGGCAAGCGGACACGAGATTGATCTTGTATTCACCGATATCGGGCTTCCTCATCAAAACGGATTGGAGATTTTCATGAAGATGAAGAATTCCAGGCCGGGAATGAACTTCATTTTCTCAAGCGGATATCTTGAACCAAGCACTCGTGAAAACCTGCTACGCGCCGGGGCGAAAAGAGTAGTGCAGAAACCGTTTCATGGCGATGAGATTGTGCGGGCAGTCCGGCAGGTATTTGATGGCAAGTATGAAGAGGCGTCCGAGACGAGGAATTGAAGTAAGATTGATGTGAACCGCATCTTTTCTTTCAGCGGTTCTCACAAGCCCGGATCATCGCTCCACCAGCGGTCACCGGGGAATTGTGGTCAAAGAAGGAAATCGCGTGAGAAGGGGAGAAAGTCAGGGGAACTCACGATTTCCGTCTGTCCCCGCATGACGGGTCCACCTCCGGCATGTCGGGGACAACTTTTTTTGTCAGAACTATGTACTTTTACTCAGTCAATCCGGCAAGTTTCACTGAGAAAATTCCGTACACACGTGCCATCTAAACCATCAACCAAAAAGAGACGAACGAAGACTCAAGACCTGCCGCAGTTCTGCGATTTCGATTGCACTCATTCCGCCTTTCCGCCGAATGATGCCGTGGGAGCATGCCGAAGAGAACAAGCCGTTTACTGTTCGCTGCTGAAGAAATACAACAACCGGCACAACAAGTGCTTGGCGCGTTAGTCTCTGTGTACCAACTCCATCGAAAACGCGGGCAGGCACACGGCCACGTATTCCGCTCCTTCCGGTCTTGGCGTACTGTACTGAACCCATTCCCCTTTTTGTGTGATGATGGCTTGTCCGGCTTCGACGTCAGTAACGCCCTCACGCGTTGTCACGCGCAACATCCCCTTCAGCACAACGGTGAACTCGTTGAACTCAGGGGTTTGCCCGGGCTCTACCCAGCCGCCGGGACTGCGCATTCGTGCAACGCTGGCGTCGGACGTTCCCGAGTTGACGCGGCCTACATACTCCTCGATAATCTTCGGCTTGTTGCCGGCAGCTTCGATGATAGAGGGCTTCGCAATATGTATCGGCATAGTATCTCTTATGACGGAAGTTGAACTTCTTGAGTCTCGATTAAGCCCGACGAATGATCTTCGCTACTCCCCATCCTACTCCCACCATAATCGACAGCACAATCCAGTTTTCTGTTGCGCCATACGTGATTGTCGGGAAGTGGTTGCTGATCATCAAGAACACAACCGAAACCGCCATGAACGTATTGTGTTTTGATCGACCTTTTGACCGTTGCGCCAGATTCTTATCCGGTTCTTTGCCCTGACTTAACGCAGCAACCATTCTTCGCTGCGACGGAATGATCACCATCCAAACATTCGCCGCCATGAGTCCGCCAAGAACTGCACCGACGTGAATGTACGCCGCTCGCGGGCCCATGAATTGGTGCAACAGATACGCAAGCCCGACCACTAACAGAAATGAAATGGCTGTTCCCAGTCGTTCGTCTTTTGCAAGGGGCGACTTCCATAAAAAATCATATACAGGCCATGAGAGAATCAGCAGCACAACACCGAGAAGCACGGCAGTCGGATGATCCATCGTTTCATCCACCATTAAGCCGCCGAAGTAGTAGAGGTAGATGAGAAGAAGAAAGCCGCTCGCCCATGTTATGGCCGCCTCCCAACGAAACCAATGCAATTGTCCGGGAACAATGCGTGGGGCCTTTTGCTTCCCGACAACATAAAATCCTCCGCTGTGAACCATCCAGACATTTGAGCCTTCGCCTGATTTGCGTTCTCCTTCAGAGAACCGGCCGTCGAGCCACGTGAAAAAGAAGGTCGCTCCAACCCACATGATACCTGCAAAGATGTGAATCCAGCGCAGGGCCAGATTGAGCCATTCCATGAAATCAAATTCCACTTATTTCATTCCTTTTGATTGAGAGACGCCGAACTTGAAATATTCACAATGCAAGTACAATATCCCTTTAAAGTCAATCTTGACCCGACTGAGTCACCGTAAATGAGCTGACTCGACCAGACACATCGAAGATTATGTACAGCACCTTAGTATCTGATGTCATGCTTGCTTTCCCTGGGCTTGCGGACACTTTCGATTTGGAATACGAGTACGTCCATGTCTCGACACTATCGCTTACCGTTGTGCTGAACGGGCGCCCAAATAATGAAGTCACCTGCTCCTTCGTCGTTTCGTTTTTTACAATTGACTTCGCCCGCTCAATGGGAAAATCTCTGCCATATTCCCCCGTACTGGTTGTAGAAAAACAACCTGCCAGAAGTAAAATGCTAACTATCACCACATTTTTTATCATAACAGCCTCCTACTCAGAATATGAAGAGAAATCGTATTGCATCCACCGAATCACTTCCCCACCTGTGCCGCTAAATTTGCGCGCAAATTGAAAAAATAGCGGAATGTCAGAGTCACAACCCCGACCGCAAGCCCGAGAAGAAAGATGTCCGTCACCAATAACGTCCAGCTTTCGAGCCTGATGTATCTGCCGAGCAGAATAACAAGCGACGTCAGAGTCGTCAGAACCATGAACGCCGCCGGAATTGCGGTAAACCAGTACGTCTTTGCCTTTTGTGCGAGCCATGCGGTTACAGCAATGAGCGTAAGCGCGGCCAGAAGTTGATTTGCCGCGCCGAAGATCGGCCAGATTTTCAGGTAGGCATTTGTGAATGTGAGTGAAAGAAATCCGGCAACAATCAACAGACTGTTGGTGATCGGGCTCTTGAGCCACGCCGGAGGATTGTCCAGAACTGTCACCCAAAATTCTTCAAGTAAGTAGCGTGAAAGACGAACAAGCGTATCAATAGTCGTAACCAGAAAGCCTTCGAGCAAAAGGATTCCCCAGATAGTGCCGAACACTTTCGGCAAGCCTACGCCCGTTTCGAGAACGCTTCCGAGTCCCAACGCGAACGCAAGTGGCGCGTTGCTGGCGCCGGCTGCGGGATACACAAGATTCTTGTATTTTTCAAAATCCATCCCGCCGGAAATCAGCAGGATCACACATAGCGCGAGTAATCCCTCCAACAACATTCCACCGTACCCGATGAGGCGGGCGTGTTTTTCATTCGAGAGTTGCTTGCAGGATGTTCCACCGCACACAAGTCCGTGGGCGCCGGATGCAGCGCCACATGCAATCGTGATGAAAAGAAACGGCCAGATGAGACCAAGATTCGGGGCGGAGAACGCTTCATCCAGGTTGAACGCCGGAACATTGATGACAGCGCCACCGATTCCGGCTCCAAGAACACCGACCACCATCGAAGCAAGCCCGAGATAGAGAATTTGCGCATTCACAAAGTCACGCGGCTGCAAAACAATCCAGACGGGAATCCATGAAGCGAAAAAGACATAGCAAGTGATGATGATGATCCAGCTGTTCGGGTTGAGTGTGACCGGATAATAATATCCGAACAGGATCGATCCGAACGACACGACAAGCGCAACTGCCGTTATCAGCCAGAGATTCGCACGCTTCTTGTAAATCATCCAACCGATGAACGGAGCAAGCACCGTCATGATAATCACCGACATCGATGCAACGCCGCCGATTTGTACTTTCATCACGCCATCATGCTCGAGCAAATGGATGCCGCCTGTTGTTGCACCAAGGCTCACATCATCGGGCGGCAAAAGGGATGTTAGCGCAACAGCCGTGAGTTGCAGAAAGGCTGCAATCACCAACAGACACAGTACAATTGCAAACACGATATAGAATGTAAACCCTGCCTTGCCGAGCGTTTTGCGGGCGACTTCCGCAACGGAACGCCCTCCTTCCCTGACCGCAACAAACAACGCCGTGAAGTCATGCACAGCGCCGATAAACACAACGCCGATCATGATCCACAACCACGCGGGAACAAAGCCGAAGTACAACGCAAGAGTCGGGCCGACAATCGGACCGGCCGCTGCTATTGCTGCAAAATGATGCCCGAACAATACCAGGGGGCGAGTCGGGACATAGTCAACGCCGTCGTTTCTCGTTGTTGCCGGTGTCGGGCGGTTCGAATCAACTCCGACAGCACGGCTGATGTAATTGCTATAGTACCTGTACGCCAATACCAATGCCATGCCCGATACGAGCATCACGATGGCAATGTTCATGCGGAATCTCCCTTGAGGTAGTGTAGATCAGAATGCGTTTGGAATGTAGTTGATTTCCTGCTTACCGCCGATTTTCTTTATCGCCACAACATCGAAGCGGCATTCCTGATTATCGATGTTACGTTCATACAAATAGGCGTGGGCAATTTTCCGGACTTGTGCTTGCTTTTTCGGGGTGATGGCAAATTCCGGATCCCCGTATTCTTCCGTCTTGCGCATCTTTACTTCACAAAACACAAGTACGTCACCGTCCCTTGCGATAATGTCGATCTCGCCCGACTTGCCGAAACGGTACTTCGTTTCGACAATGGTCAGCCCTTTTTGAACGAGAAGGCGTTTTGCAATCTCCTCCCCTTCATCGCCGGATTGTTTTGTGGAATGTTTGAACATCATGTCAGTCGGAGAACTCGAACTCCAGTTGGGGCCGGACGGTGAACGAGCGTCGGTGAATCTCGCACAATCCGAGTTGCTTGATTGCTTCACGATGTTCCGGCGTCGCGTATCCTTTGTGTTTTGCAAAACCGTAGCCGGGATACCGGATGTCGTATTCCACCATCAATCTATCGCGTGTAACCTTCGCTACAATCGACGCGGCAGCAATCGAAAAGCTCAATGCATCGCCATCAATAATTGTCGTGAAGGGAATCCCGTTTTCAGCAAAGCGGTTGCCATCAATAAGCAGATGCTCGGGCACAATCGACAATTGTCGGGTCGCCTCATGCATTGCCCTGTACGTTGCCTGCAGAATGTTGACCGAATCAATAACATCATGATGAACAATGCCAACGCCGAACGTCAGCGCCCCTGCAACGATAAGCAGGTACAATTCTTCCCTTTCTTCATGCGAAAGCTGCTTCGAGTCATTGACACCGGGAATCAGTTTATCACGCTCGAACATGACGGCAGCGGCAACCACGGGGCCTGCAAGCGGGCCGCGGCCGGCTTCATCAATGCCCGCAAGATGATGAATGCCTCTTCCCCATAACTCCCGTTCGAAACGGAGCATATCAACGGCGGGTGCCGGGTGTTTGTCAGAAGTCATTCACGAGTCCGAAATGAATTTTCCCGTTGCTGAAAGATGGATTATCGCTGCCTATCGCAAAACTCACCGCAAGTACACCGATCCCTGTCTCCAATTGAATGCCGATGCCGTACCCATACCGGAAGCCCTCACTTTTCGGGATGAGGCGGTCTGCATCCTCCGAACGGAAGTAATAGCCGGCATCAATGAAGCCGTAGAAGAACGAACGTCGTGCAAGAAGAAAGCGATATTCCGTATTCGACCACGCAAGTCGCGAGCCGAGAAATTGGTTCTCCCGGAATCCTCGGAGCGAGCGGCTTCCCCCCAATCTGAACATCTCTCCCTCCTCCGGCCGTGCGCTCCGCAATTCACGCCCGTGAACTCCGACCGCAAGAACCTGACGGGTGAATGTTGAGAGAAAGAAATCGAGATCGAGCGTGAATCGTTGCACTGTTACTCGTGCAGGGATTGTGTTTTGAAGGGCGGCCGGAATCCGGCTTATTCTCTTTCTTCCATATTGATAGTCGGTACGATAGCGGGCTCCCGAAGCGGGACCAAAGGCGTCATCCCGCGTATCATACAAAAGCTCGGCGCCGACGGAGGTGATTGTACTTTCGAATACCCTCGCAAACAACGAGTCACCAGCCGATGGAATCACCCTCTCAGAATTGAACAGTCCCGCCACGGAAAGTTCTTCCGAAATCATGAGTTCTGCTTTGAGATCGACGACCCGCCGAACGTACGACGTATCCTGTTGACGCTGAAGGAAACCGCCGCCCATGTTGGCGGGCAAGTCGAATATCCACGGCTCAAGATAGCGCACACCCAGTTCCTGCGAAAACCTGTCCTCTCTCGCCCACTTGAAACTCAACTTGCGTCCTGTACCGAAGAGGTTCCGCATCGAGAAGGACACTAGTCCTGTAACGTAGCCTGATTGATCAACGCCGCTTCCGGGAATATAGCCGATAACGCCGTCGAATGTATTCGTGCTACCCTCCTTCACCCTGATGAGCAATCCGCTTGTGTTGTCCCTGATGTACAGTACCGGATCGCTGACATCGGAGAAGATGCTCAGTCTGTTCAGCCGCGCCTTGATGGCATTGACTTTGGCGGGATTGAAAACTTCACCGGGGCCGATTCGTGTCTCGCGCACAACAACGGACGGGTTGGTTTCAGTATTTCCCTCAACACGAATCTCATCGATTGTCACCTTGTTTCCCTCGTCAATCTTCAATTCAATATCGAGCGTGTCTGTTTCGCTTCCAGAATGCAGTTGCATGTTCTCAACATGACATTGCACAAACGGAAATCCGATGCGCTCATAGCGGCCCAACAGAATGTCAATATCCGATTCGAGCGTTGTCTCATCAAGGGGATCGCCGGACTTCAAATCAAACAGCATAAGAATCTCTTCGGCAGAGAACTGCTGATTGCCGTGCGGCGCTATTCTGCCCGTAATCGTCCGCTTCCCTTCGGTTATCTCAAGCAGCAGATCGATACGCGATGTGTCGTCGGGAACAGCAGCAACAAGAGGCCGCACCGATGCAGCAAGATAGCCGCGGCGGCGATAGTGTTCGACAATGGTCTTGATATCGTTTGCGAGAATGGCGCCAGCGTACCGGAGGTTTTCTTTCGACGACATCCACGCCTTTATTTCGCGGGTCGTGAATGCTGTGTTCCCTTCTGTTGCAATCGAGCGGATTGAAGAGTCTGCGAAAGAGAGAGTGAGCGTGCTGAAGAGGAGAGTCACTATCCCCGGAAGATTTCTCGGAAAGCGGCCGTTCATGGAGAAAGTATAGACATTCTCCTTCTGAAGGTCAACAAGAAGGCCGTCGCGGCGGTTAGTTTCTCAGCCGCCGTTGTACTTCCCAGATTGGTGTTGTCAAACGGTAGTCGCCGAAGCCCGTCTGATCAACAAACACAAACGAATGGTTCAATTCGTAGTACGACCAAACTTCGTACGGTTTCGACCCGGCATCAAAAGGATGGCGGTCAACATTGCTGGGCGTCCCGAAAATAACATACACCATCCCCATGTCGGTTCGCCAGCCTTCGGTGTAGTGTTTGAAGTACTTGTTTGCATACTCGATGCGTGCGTAATGTTCCTCCATTTTTTCGTTACGCGTTGTGTTCGGATTAGGGTCACGCTTCTTCCAAAACTCGATGAAACGCTTTTGTTTTTCTTCGGGAGTAGTTGCCTCTCTGATATAGGAAAGCTCCTTATCCTTTGCAATATACACGAGTTGGTCAACTGCCATGTCAATGTCTTGGATAGTCTTCGGCAACCCTCCCCAACGCACAGTGATTGATCTGCTGGTGGAGGCAAACGAACTGTCACGCGACGAAGTCGGGAATGCCTGAACGTACAGTCGGTAGTCGCCGATTGGAAGTGACGATTGATCGACGCGGAGGAACACCTGATTTCGTCCGGGGGTCAGTGGAACGAGAGAGTCTGCCTTCAGCATTTCTGCGTTCTTCTCGGAAAGAATGGTGATAACGAATTGTGCCGAATCGAGTGTCGAATCATTGTACGCTTCAAAGAAAAGGTACATTGAGCCGCCGATGTTACCGACGTTCGGGGAAATGCTGGGCGTGATACTCCTCTTGTCCCCGCTCAGTGTGAGTCTGCTAATGAGCATGATGTCGCTCAAATGCAAGCCCGGTTGAGTGAAGTCGGAGACCGTCAGTTGTTTTGCCACCCGCCGCGTAACCTTGCTTTCCAGGTCACGATACAGAACGGAGATTCTGTACAGTCCCGGCGGAAGATCAAACGAGCGGCGGACGATACTGAAAGAAGAAGGCGAAACGGATTGTTCAAAACTCGCCGTCGTGACATTTTCGGTCCAGAGTCTTTCGACAACCAGCGCATTCGCGGAATCGTACAGCGCCATGGTCATCTCGTACGATGCCGTGAACTGATCGCTTTGTTTTACAAAACTCAATTGTTCGTATGCAATGGCGGCATACACATCGAGACGGCTCATATCGGATGTTGTTGACGCAAAACTGATGGCATCAACATCGAAGGGGGGGATGATCTCGCCTGCCGCTTTCCTTGAGATTTCTACCTGCGCCTGTGCATGGGCAAGCACGAGCATCACAGCTAAAACAAGAGCCGGTAATTTCATAAAGCCTCCTTGTCAATCACACGTTGTCATTGAAGTTTGTTTTCTCCGGATGGTGTGATGTGTTCTTGCGCGACCAAGGCAAATCTCTCCTCATGTTCGCCGTTCGCAAAACATGCATACAAATCATACTCAGAAGCACTTTCAATTGCAACGTCGCAGAAGTTGCCGATTGAAAGGTGCCCGCCGTTCCTTACATACACTTCATTGTCAATCTCGGGGGCATCGTATTCCGTCCGCCCGACAAACAGGCTTCCTTCCTTCCTGTCAATCAGAACCTTCTGCGTGCTGCCGACCAGCTTGTTGTTTTTTTCTTCCGAGATATTCCGCTGCAGTTCCATCAGCAGAGACTTCCGTCGTTCTTTTTCATCCGATGAAACGGGGTCGCCAAGTCCGTATGCTGCCGTGCCTTCCTCTGCGGAATACGTAAACACTCCGAGCCTGTCGAACTTCACCTCTCCCACAAAATTCAACAATTCATCGAACTCTTTGGTGCCCTCGTTCGGGTAGCCGACAATCAGTGTAGTACGGAGGGCAATCCCCGGAACCCCGTTGCGAATTTCATCAATCAACTCTCGCAATGCACGTTGTGATATCCCCCGGCGCATGGATTTCAACACATCGTCCGATACGTGCTGAATGGGCATGTCGATATATTTGCAGATATTCGGATGTTGGGCAATTACTTCAAAAACTTCTCTCGGAAATTTCGCCGGGTAGGCATACATCAACCTGACCCACTCAACTCCCTCGATATCCGCCAGCGAAGTCAGCAATGCGGAAAGTCGACGGGAACCGTAATTGTCAATCCCGAAGTATGTTGTATCCTGTCCGATGATGACGAGTTCTTTTACGCCTTTGCGCGCAAGAAGTTTACCCTCTGCAACAATCTCCTCAACGGTACGTCCCACATGCTTTCCGCGCATGATTGGTATCGCGCAGAACGAACAGGGATTGTCGCAACCTTCCGAGATCTTGAGATAGGCGAAATGCAATGGGGTTGTGAGCATCCGTTCGCCTAACAATTCGAACTTGTACTCAGCCCCCAGTTCTGTCAGAATGCCATTCAGATTGTTGGATGAACCGAAGAACTTGTCAACCTCGGGAATCTCTTTCTGCATATCCACCATATAGCGCTCGGTGAGGCAGCCCATCGCGTAGACTTTTTTCAACTTACCTTTTGCCTTGCGCTGAACGTTCGCAATAATCATGTCGATGGATTCTTCCTTTGCGGCATGAATGAAACCACAGGTGTTGATAACAGCAATGTCGGCATCTTCAATTTCTGCCGTCACTTCAATATCATTCAACTGAAGTTGCGCCATCAGTTTTTCCGAATCCACGATGTTCTTTGCACAGCCCATCGTGATGACATGCACTTTTTGCTTCGTATTGCCCAGCACCGCTCTCCTTTTGAGAATTTTATGTAAAAAGGATACGGAGATTTCGTCAAAACTCAAAGAGACCTTCGGAATTGTAGCCGGAAAGGGCTATTTGCATCTCACCCGCGTTTTGATGTAATTTTTTTGAACAGCGGAAGAAAAATCCGCTATAGAGGTTCGATTCGAGGGTTTGCCGGAATTACATGACGTTCTTAAATCCGCTTTTGCTTTTCGGGCTGATCGCTGCTGCCATCCCCATCATCATTCATTTGCTGAATCTGCGGAAACTCAAGACTGTTGAGTTCAGCACACTGCAGTTTCTCAAGGAGTTGCAGAAAACCAAAATGCGGCGGGTGAAAATCCGCCAGTGGTTGCTTCTCGCGCTGAGGACTCTGCTCATTATTGCGGTTGTGATGGCATTCTCACGACCCGCAATGCGAGGATCGCTTGCAGGATTTGGCGGCGCCACGACCGCAAAAACTACGCTTGTGATTCTTCTGGATGATTCTCCGAGCATGAACGTCAGAAACGAACGCGGCACATTTCTCGCTCAAGCGAAAGAAACTACCAACCGGATTCTTGATGTCGTAAAAGATGGAGATGAAATTCACCTTGTCACGTTGTCGAGTATTCGTCATGCGCCAACGTTCAACGCCGCCCATTCACCCGCTCCACTGCGAACAATGCTGGAACACCTGATGCCCTCACAGGAAACGCTTCCGTTCCGGGATGCGATGGGCATTGCAGCAAAGCTGATCAGCGAATCGAAGAATTTCAATCGTGAAGTGTACTTGGTTACCGATGCGCAGGCGACACAGTTTGCTCAAGCCGGCCGGGCTGACACTTCGGATTTATTTGATGATAATGTGAAGCTCTTCCTCGCTGATGTCCGCAGCGGCTCAACCGCTCGCATCGACAACGCGGGAATCACTTCTGCGGAAATTGCATCGAAGATCGTTACGCAACACAAGCCGCTCACAATCAAAGCTCAGGTACAAAACTCCGGATCATCAGCGTTACGGAATGCGGCGCTGAGTGTGTACCTCGATGGCTCCCGCGTGTTCCAACATTCGATGGATATCCAACAAGGCGGAACGGTGTCGCCCGTGGTTTCTATCGTGCCGAAACGCAGGGGCATCATCAAGGGTTATTTGCAGCTTGAAGATGATGCATTCGAGGCCGATAACATTCGGCACTTCGTCGTGAATGTTCCCGACATCATTCGTGTGCTTTGTGTTGGTGCCGCCGCCGCCGATACGCGGCTTCCCTCCCTTGCGTTGACGCTCGACCGGGATACGAATGTTGCGGGACTGTTTGCCGTGGAACAAATCACGGAGCCCCAGCTTTCTTCACATGATCTGAACAAGAGCGATGTACTTATTCTGAGCGGCGTACGGGATTTCTCAACCGGAGAGGCGGATCGCATCGCGCAGTTTGTCAACGGCGGCGGCGGATTGCTGCTGTTCGCCGGGAAGGAAATGGACATCAACAACTATAACGATGTTCTCTTCCCGAAACTCGGCGCGCCGAAAATGCTGCCGCCGAAACTTGTCGGATCGGCAGATCAATCCATTTCAAGTTTTCTTTCATTTCAGAAAATCGAATTCGAGCATCCCTTGTTTGCAGGGTTATTCGAGCAGCAGCCGGGAAAAACGGCGCAACACGCTGTCGAATCGCCTAAAGTTCTGCGTACCCTCGTGCCGCAAGCCGGCGCAAAGGGACACACGATCATCTCCCTTTCCGACGGCACCGGTTTCCTGATTGAGTATCAACACGGAGCCGGCAGGATTCTTCTTTTTTCCGTTGAGGCCGGATTGACCTGGTCGGATTTTCCGCTCAAAGGAATTTTTGTTCCCTTGCTTTATCGTTCGGGGCTGTATCTCTCGCAAACCGAAGCGGCGGCATCGTTCACAACGGGCGAGGAAATCAAGATTCATCTGAGGCTCAGCAATCGGTCGGATAAGGATGCGTTTCTGTTGCGTTCTCCTTCGGGAATCGACGAGAGGGTTGTGCCACAGTTCATGACGCAAACAGGTACAGCATCGTTTTCATCCACGAATTCAGCCGAAGCGGGTATTTATGAGTTGAGGAAGATTGCAGGCGAAAAAGAAGGCGAGTTGCTTCATGCAGCCCCTGTCAACATTGCGTCTTCGGAAACTGACCTGACGCACGCAAGCGATGAAATCGTGAACGCATTCTTCACAAGCATCGGATTGAAGCCCGAACAAATCCGCCGACTTTCCCGATCCGACAAAATCGACACTGTTGTGTTGGAATCCCGTTTCGGTGTCGAATTGTGGAAGTATTTCGTCGGGTTGGCATTGCTGTTTGCGCTGATCGAAATGGCAATCGGCCGTGAGTCGAAAGAACAGAAGACATAACTCATGCGTGCAAAGAGCTTCGAACGAAAATCTGACATCAACCTGATTGCAACAACGGAGAAGGAACGGGCAGTTCTCATCGGCGTTGCAACACGGGCGCTTTCCGGCACACTGAGGGAAAGCGAACTCGGCGCCAATTACGGGCTCGCAACCGACCGCAGCCAGCGGGCAAATGCATTGCGAAATCGTGTCGAGGATTATCTTGAAGAACTGCAACTGCTTGCTGAATCGGCAGGAGCCGAAGTTGTTGCGACGCTTATTCAGGAACGGCAAAGCATTGACCCTGCATATTTCATCGGCAGCGGAAAGGCCCGTGAACTTGCCGAGTTTGTCGAGAACGAAAGAATCAATCTGGTTGTGTTTGATGATGATCTTTCGGCCGTTCAGGTCCGCAATCTCGAACGTATCATCAAATGCAAGATCGTCGATCGTAGCGGCATCATTCTTGACATATTCGCTTCGCGAGCAAGAACAAGAGAAGCAAAGACACAAGTCGAATTGGCGCAACTTCAGTACATGCTTCCCCGCCTGACCCGGCAGTGGACTCACTTGTCGAAGCAGTTCGGCGGCATCGGCACGAAAGGTCCGGGCGAAACGCAAATTGAAACCGACCGCCGCGCCATCCGCACACGCATCAGCCACCTGCGGGAGAAAATCAAACACATAGCCAAGGAACGGAAGGAACAACGTAAAGGCAGGGATAAATTTCCCCGCGTTGCGCTGGTCGGTTACACGAACGCCGGGAAATCGACGCTGCTCAATTGGTTTTCCAGTGCAGATGTGTTGGTGGAAGACAAGCTGTTCGCCACGCTCGATTCAACTGTGCGGGCGGTAAGTCTCTCTCCCGCGCATAAAATACTCCTTTCAGATACTGTCGGTTTCATCCGCAAGTTGCCGCATAATCTTGTCGCATCATTTAAGAGTACGCTGGAAGAGGTGGTTGAATCGGATATTCTGCTTCACGTTGTTGATATCAGCCATCCGCTGTTTGAGGACCAAATCGAAGTAGTAAACGAAACGCTGGAAGAACTTCACGCTGCAAACAAACCGACAATTTTCGTGTTCAATAAGATTGACAGGCTGGAAGACCGGAGTATTGTTGCGCTTCTCGGCAAGCAATACCCGAATGCGGTGTTCATTTCCGCCTCACGCAGTATCAATCTTGGCTCGCTACAGACGAAAATCATGGAACTACTCGACGACGATATTGCCGAGCAGACGATGACATTCAGCCAAGCTGACCATCATATCATCTCCCAAATTCACGACATGGCCGAGATTGTGGACAAGCAGTACGACGGCGAACAGATTGTTATCCGGTTCAGAATGAACAGTATTCACGCGGATAAGCTGAAAAAGGCGCTTGCAAAGAAACATGCTGTGTAAACAAATTTAAGTTGCGCAAAAACCTACTACGGAGTACAATGCTCACTATCGCCATCGAAGCCGCAAAAGAAGCGGGCAAGTTTCTCAAGTACAGTGTCGGACGTGTCAAATCCATCGAAACGAAGAAAGGCGAGGAACGCAACCTCGTCTCCGAAATCGACAAAGGCTCGGAAGAACGCATCATCAGTATCATCAAGCGGCACTATCCTCATCACGCCATTCTTGCCGAAGAAAGCGGCGCAAGTCCCGACTTGTCGGGATCCGACTACAAATGGGTAATCGACCCGCTCGACGGCACAACAAACTTTCTGCACGGACTCCCCATCTTCTGTGTTACGATCGGCATCGAATACAAAGGAGAGATTGTTGCAGGCGTTGTGTACGATCCGAATCTTGATGAACTCTTCACCGCCGAAAAAGGCTCCGGAGCATTCCTCAACGGCAAACGATTGAAAGTGACTTCTTCTTCAAAACTGATTGACAGTCTGCTCGTCACGGGTTTTCCGTACGACATCGCGGAAAACCCCGACAACGCCATCGGGCACTTTGTGAATTTTCTGATGGAGGCGAGGGGCATCAGGCGGCTTGGTTCGGCGGCGCTCGATTTGTCGTACGTAGCAGCAGGAAGATTCGACGGGTTTTGGGAAGTGAATCTCAACCCCTGGGATATGGCGGCGGGAATACTCTTCGTGCGTGAAGCGGGTGGGCGCGTTACGGATTTTGCAGGCAGCGAGTCAACGATCTACAATAAGCAGGTGCTCGCTACCAACGGCATCATTCATGATGCAATGCTCACGGTACTGAGCAAGGGATTCCGTTGATTTCATCACTCAATGGACAACAACGGTTCCTGCACTCTCGAACTTTCGGAGAATAACTCGCAGCATTTCGGATTTTTTCTTCAATCCCGTTTTGTAATCAAAATCATCGGTGGAGGCAATTTCCGACCGAAGATCTGCGAGGTATTCTTCAATGATATCCGAGAGCAGCTTTGTCTCTTCGAGTGTAAGGCGTTCGAACATTGCTTTCTCCTTTCTCCCACACGAAATGTACGGCAGAGTTGCAAGAATGACAAGGGCAAAATGCTAACCGCTCTAAAACAGGTGAATCATATCGAGAAGGAGAACCACGAACATCGCAGCAAGAACAAGCCCGAAGAACGATGCTATGCCGATCAGCGCAAAGCGTTCCTTGGTTTTCTGCTTGTCCGTTATGCGGGAAGGGCAGGTTCTAACGACAATATCCCCTGTGATATTGGTCTGGCAGGCTAACCGCAAATTCTTATCCACGACTTTTGCGATCACAAGATTACCCATAAGCGTGGCCTCTTCATCCTGGCCGCGAGGTGAGGCTCCTTTGCCATCAACAACTTCAACGGCACACGTTCCGCAGAAATTATTGCCGCGGCAGTTCAGTAGAATATCAAGTCCGCGATACGGCGAGACGTTGACTTTCTGCATGAGTGTGCGAAGATTGGTGTTGGGTTCGACGTCGAATGAGCGGTGTTCGTTGAAGAATGTTACGACAGGCATGGTATAGCGGCTCCGGATGTTGTGGTGGATTATCGTTCGTATTTCTTTTCCATGCCCGCGGGAACGTGGAACATGTAGTGGTTCAGGAACTCGATCTTGTCATCCTTTTCGTGAATATCCACCTGCAGCAGGTCACGCAACGAAATGAACCCGATCAACGTTTCGCCCTCCACAACAGGAAGATGACGGCAGTTTGCTTGTTTCATCTTCTTCAAACAATCCTCATACGTCTCGTCGGATTCTGCTACAACGATGTTTGTCGTCATCACATCACCAACCCGAGTCTGTGCCGGGACGAGGTTGCGAACAACGACCCGGTTGATAACGTCCCGTTCTGAAAACACCCCCACCAACCGTTCAGCATCAACAACGGGCAATGCGCCGATGTTGCTCTTTGCCATGTATTCGGCCGCCATTTGAACCGATGCGTCCTTGTCAATCGTGAACAATGGACGATTTTCAAGCAATTGTCTGATAATGGATGTCATGGCGAAACCCTCGTTGATGTTGTGTATAGTGAAGAACAGCTGTGCACTGAATTCGTATCAACTTAACAGGTAACGACAACCGGTAGCGTACAAGGGAGGTTGCAACCTCTCCCACGCCGGACAACCCGACCTGCGGCACGGGAGGAAACCGACAATTCTAGCGATGTGCCTACGAAGAAAATAGCTTAGAATCGGTAGAATGTCAATAACTTGGCGCCTCTAAAAAGACCACAACCTGATTCCAGTTTCGTCGATGTACGACACGATTATCGGAGGGGGCGTCACCGGGCGATCAACAATCTCTATCATCGAGGCCAGTTTGTCACTCGCTGTGTTAAGAATATTCTCCTTGTCTGTGTGGATTGTTGCCAGCAACTCGCCCTTGTCTACCCTGTCCCCTAATTTTTTCGTAAGGATGATACCCGCCTTCGGATCAATAACGTCATCAAGCTTTATGCGGCCTGCGCCGAGTTCAATCGCGAGCAATCCGATTTCCATCGTTGCGAAGCCGGAGATATATCCTCCTTTTTTGCTACGGACTTCCTTGACATGGGCTGCCCGAGGATACGAATCCGGATTGTCGAGATACGAGACATCGCCACCCTGCCGCTTCACGAGTTCGCGGAATTTGTTGAACGCCTTTCCCGACGAGACCGCTGACTTGCATCGTTCAATCCCTTCGTTAATCGAGTCAGCCTTCTTGCCGAGCCGGAGCATGGTGCCTCCCAACACGTACGTCACCTCCATCAAATCCGGAACGTTTTTCCCTTTCAGGCATTCGACTGATTCAACCACCTCAAGCCAATTCCCTATGTTGAATCCGAGAGGCTGGTTCATGTCCGTAATAAACCCGATTGTCTTCTTCCCCATCGAATTGCCGATGGAGACAAGTGCCTCGGCGAGTTTCACCGAGTCGTCATACCGTTGCATGAAAGCGCCGTTGCCCGTCTTCACATCGAGCACAAGCGCATCAATTCCTTCTGCAAGTTTCTTGCTCATGATGCTGCCCGCAATGAGAGGAATCGATTCCACGGTTGCCGTCACGTCCCGCAAGGCATACATCTTCTTGTCTGCCGGAGCGACCTCTTCCGTTTGCCCGATCAGCACGAGGCCCGTTTCCGCAATGACGTTCTTGTATTCATCAATACTCAAGTCTGTTCGGAAACCGGGGATGGACTCAAGCTTATCCAGCGTGCCGCCCGTGTGTCCGAGGCCGCGACCACTGATCATCGGTACGGGAACTCCGCAGGCTGCAACCATCGGAGCAAGAATCAACGAGACTTTGTCGCCGACGCCTCCGGTGGAGTGTTTGTCCACCTTCACGCCGGGGATCATCGAGAGGTCGACCACAATGCCGGAATGCAACATCACCTCCGTGAACGTGGCACGTTCTTCAACCGACATCCCGTTAAAGTACACTGCCATGAGAAAGGCAGACATTTGATATTCGGGAATTGTACCGTTGACGAACCCCGTGATGAACGCATGCAGTTCATCCTTCGACAACGAGCCGCCGTTGCGTTTTTTGCGGATGAGTTCAACAGGTGTCATACCTCACTCGGACCTTGTGAAGCAAAGAAAGAATTAAACGAGCGACAGCAGTTGCGGAAAGCTGTCGATGAGATAATCAGGATTGTACCGCCGCAACTGTTCCGAGGATAGGGAGCCGTATGTGACCGCACAGGTGGTAATGCCGGCGTTCTTTCCGGCAAGGATATCATTGTCGGTATCGCCGACCATCAACGTTTCATTTGCGTTCCACTGTTGGTCGGAAATTATCAAATGGATGATGAACGGATCGGGTTTGTACGGAATGCCGTCGCTCCCCTGCAACTGAACAAAGAATTCCGTTATGCCGAAATGATCGGTTGCCCGGCGGATACCTTGTCCCTTTTTGGTTGAAGCAATTGCCATTCTCTTTCCGTGAGAGTGGAAAATCTCGAGAGTCTCACGGACTCCCGGAAAGAGCTTTGTTGTTTCGAGTGATCTGGGCCGGTAGTAGTCGGAATACATTTGCGCCGCCTCCGGAATGCGATCATGCAACTCAGCCGGAAGGAGAGTGGAGAATGTCTCCTCCAGCGTTTTTCCGATATACGGAAACAGCATTTCTTTCGGGACATTCTGCACGCCAAGTTGTTGCAACACCCACACTTGTGCGCCCGCAATATCGTGTTTCGAATCGGTCAGCGTTCCATCGAAATCGAAAATGATATTGGCAAAGCCCATTCCCCTAACACTCCACTTTCACGACAAATCGTCGCTTGCATTTCTCGCATTCCAATTCCACGGTCGCCCAATTGTTCCGTTCGTAGTATGAGATTTCCGCCAGTTCACCGCCGCATGCCTGCACAATGCAGGCTTTCAGGTCGAGCCGATAGGTTCTGTCTGAGGGATACGGCGAGTGTTCCATTGCTATTTCTCCCTTTCAAGATATCGTCGGGCAAGCAACAAACCGATAATAGTTTTGCTATCCTTCAACTCGCCGTGTTCCGCCATCTTCACCGCATCAGAAAGAGGAAGGAGATGAATCGTCATGGAACGCTCGCCCTCTTCGCGCTTGTGCCCGTCTTCGGCCGGATGCAAACCTGTAGCAAGATAAATGTGCAGTTCTTCATCACAGAATCCCGGCGTGGTATAAATTGATGTGAGTTTGTTAAGCGATGAAGCGAGCCAGCCGGTCTCTTCCTCGAGTTCACGCCGAGCAGCCACCGCCGGGTCCTCACCCTTGTCCAGTTTTCCCGCCGGAAGTTCCAGTACATGTACACCAAGCGGATAGCGAAGCTGCCGCACCATCATCACTGTTCCGTTTTCGAACAACGGCACAACAACCGCGCCGCCGGGGTGGTGGGCTATTTCCCGGACGCCCTTGTTTCCGGACGGATACTCGACCTGATCCACAATCAGATCAAATACTTTTCCTGTGTACAATACATCACGCTTGAGGCGTTTCAGATCCATCAGGATGGGTTTTTCATGTGAACAACACGTTGAGGAAACGGAATCTCGATATTGTGTTTGTTGAGTGCTTCATAGATTTGTTCCCGTAGGTCACATTCGGCTTTGTATCGCTTCGTGAAATCCGATGCCCGGGCGATAAGTGTGAACTCGAGCGCCGAGTCGTTCATCGCCGTAAAGAACACATCGGGCGGAGGGTCGGGTAAAATATCCGGATGACTCCGGGCGATATCGAGGAGAATCGACCGCACGCGTGACGCTTCTGTTCCATAGGCAACACTCACCTTCACGATGGCGCGCATCTGATTATGCGGATAGGCGAAATTCACGATACGGCCCTTGACGAGTTCAGCGTTGGGCACGACAATCACGTTACTATCGAAATTCATGATCAATGTCGAGCGCAATCCGATTTGCTGCACGTCGCCAATCTGTCCCGACGGCAACTCAATCCGGTCGCCGACACGAAACGGACGGTCGGCAAGAATGACAAAGCCGGCAATCATGTTCGCAAGCGTATCCTGTGCGGCAAGGGCAACTGCAAGGGAGCCGACGCCAAGTGAGACGAGCAGACTTCCGATATTGACATCAAAATGATCGAGAACGATAATCGCCGCCACCAATCCAACAATCAACCCAACGATTTTGGACGCCAACGGACCCAGCGTTCGCTTGAGCTGGGAAGAATCATCCGACACGCGGTCAAGCGACCAGTTGATGAACACACGAAGAACGCCGAGAATCACTCTGACAAGAACGAAGATGCCGGCAAGATATACCAGTGTATCGGCGTAGCTGAGAATCTGCAGCAAGGTCACATCATCGAGCTCCGCTGCTTTCCGTATTTCACGCAGCCCGACGTGCAGCCCGAAAATGACCATCAATGACCTGACGTTCCGTTGCAGTGTCGCAACGATCAGGTCGTCAAGTTCGGTTTCTGTTTTGGCGAACACCTTCCGCGCAAACCAGCCCATCGTTCGCTTCACGAGCGATGAGAGGAACGCAAACACAACCACAATCACTACCGCAACAATTGTATGGTAGAGCAGCTTGTTGTTCACAATATGTTCCAACCAACCGGACATTTCAATACTTCCTTACATACATTTGTTGTTGCCTACGCCGCCGCATTGCTACGACTGCCGGGCTTTGTAACCGGAATGCCCTGTTTACACATCGGGCACACATCCTGCTTGTATGCAACAACCTCCATGTAGAGCGTTGCAAACTGGCTTCCTCCGGCCTCTGTTTCAAATTTCACTGTCCCGCCGCTCCGGTCAACAATATAGCCGACGCCGGCGACGAGCCCGCCTTTTTCTTTCACGATTTTGATGACTTCATGAACCGAACCGCCTGTTGTGACAACATCCTCGCAGACTAACACCCGTTCGCTTTTAGCGATGTCAAACCCTCGGCGTAGCTGCATGATGCCGTCCTTCCGTTCAGTGAACATCGTTCTGAGTCCCAGTTGACGGCCGACTTCTTGTCCTACAACGATACCTCCGAGCGCGGGGGCAATTACCGCATCGAACCTGCCTTTCCCGAAATGCGCGGCAATTGTACCGCACAACAACTCGGCGTGACTTGGGTACTGAAGAACTTTGGCACACTGAAAGTACTGGGAACTGTGAAGTCCGGATGTGAGTTGGAAATGCCCCTCGAGCAGCGCACCGGTTTGCTTAAAGATGGAAAGAACTTCAGTTTGATTCATACGTTGAGAATTGTCCGGATGTAGTTACGGCAGAATAGTTTACAAGAATCCGTAGCCAATATACGAAGGATGGCCGTGGATTTGCAAGAAATTGTGGAGAGCCATCTCACATCCCGAAAAGAAAAATGGTGAGCATATCACTCACCATCGTTCCCCGATTGATTCACGAGAGATTTCCGGCCTTTCAGTTCAGTACTCCCTGCCGGTGAATAACGATGTCTTTCTCGCGAATCGTCCCCTGTGCCAGTGTCATAGCTGCACGAATCACATTACGCAATTCTCTCACATTGCCCGGCCATGCATAATTGAGCAGTTTACGAACCGCCCCCGGCTCTAATCCCGACACCGAGAGGTTGAACTCCCTGTTCGCCTCGTCAACAAAGTGAGCGGCAAGAACAGGAATATCGTTGTCACGCTCGCGCAGCGGCGGCAGCACCACTTCGTACTGACGGATGAGATCATACAACTGGGCATTGAATTTCCCCTGCCGGCTCAGCAGTTTCAAATCAGATGTCGTTGAAGCAATCAAGTGGATATCGCACGGAACGGGGGCTCCCCCGTAACGGGGTTTGAATGTTTTGGTTTGAATGATGCTGAGAATTGCTTCCTGCGCAGGCAATGCAAGCCAGTCAATTCTGTCGAGATAGAGAGTTCCGAGATTCGCCTCCTCAATCTTGCCGATTTTCCGCGGTGCAACAGGCTTGCCGTCGCCGAAAAGTTCGGTTTCCATAATGCTCGGCGGGTATGCCGCGCAATCGAACACCACCATCGGCTTTTCTTTTCTGCGTCCGGAGTGGTGGACAGCCCACGCAGCCAAGTCCTTGCCTGTTCCCGGTTCTCCGACAATCAACAGTGGCTTGTCGTAGGCCGAAATCTTCTGCAGCATCTCGACAGCCGCGGCCATCGATTCGCTTTCGCGAATAATGCTGTTCATGGAAAACCGCTTGTTGATATACTCTTTGAGATAGCTTAATTCTTTCTGGAGGGTCTTGTTGCGTAAGGCAGATTCAATTTTGTAGGTGATCTCGTCGTTGCTGAGGGGCTTTTGCAGGTAGTCTGTCGCACCCATTCGAATGGCGCCAACTGCAGAATCCACCGAGCCGTAGCCCGTAATCATGATAACAATCGCATCCGGATCGAAGGAAATTACCTCTTTCAGCACCTGCAGGCCGTCCATTCCCGGCAGCCGCAAATCAAGGAGAAGCACAGAAGGCAGTTCTTCCATGTACTTCACCACCCCTTCTTCACCACTGAGCGAGTAGGTTACATCATAACCTTCAATTTCCAGAACATCCTTCAAGATGGCGCAAATTGCATCGTCGTCATCTATGATCATGACTTTCGTCATCAAAAGCCCTCGTGCGTGGAATAACGAAATAGGGGAGAGAAACTGCGAGCCAATATAACTAAAGGGGTGAAGTACTGCAAGAAGGAACCTCCGAAATCGCCGTTTCGTGTGTGCAATCTCACGAATTGCATCTTTATGCACAAACGACTATACTGGATTGAAATCGCTCCCGGACAGCCGTCAACAGGACTCATGTACTCCATCGTAATCCCCATCTACAACGAAGAATCGACTCTTCCCGAACTTCGCAGCAGGCTCGTAAGCGCTACCGCGTCCCTTGATGCGGATTTTGAAGTTATTTTGATAGATGATGGAAGTGTTGACCGGTCATTCGAGTTGATGAGGGAAATCCATGCCCTCGATGGCCGCTTCAAGATACTCCAACTTTCACGCAACTTCGGACACCAGATTGCTATATCGGCGGGAATGGATGTGGCACAGGGAGATGCCGTTATTCTAATGGACGGCGATTTGCAGGACCCGCCCGAGCTTCTCAGCCAAATGATTGCAAAGTGGAAGGAAGGCTACCACGTCGTTTATACTGTCAAGAGAAGCAGAAAAGAGGGACGCATCAAACGGTGGGCGTTTACAGCCTTTTATCGTGTCCTCTACGCTGTCTCCTCAATCCGAATTCCGATGGATGCGGGAAACTTCTCGCTACTCGACAGGCGGGTTGTTGATGTTCTCAGGCAAATTCCCGAGCGTCACAGATACATCAGCGGATTGCGTGCCTGGGTTGGCTTCAAGCAGATCGGAATCGAATACGACCGAGGAGCCCGTTTTGCAGGCGAGCCTCAAATGTCTATCGGGAGGCTGTTTTCGCTGGCCTTTGACGGGATTTTCTCGTTCTCGAACATCCCGTTACGATTCGCCACGTTCGTCGGATTTGCGGCGGCGGCGGTTTCTTTTGCCGGCGGACTGTTTGTGATCTATGAAAAGCTCTTTACCGATAAGGCAATTCTCGGGTGGGCTTCGACTATTGTGACAATTACGTTTCTCGGCGGGTTAACCCTGATGACTCTCGGCATCATCGGCGAGTATATCGGCAGGATTTATGACGAGGTGAAGCAGCGGCCGTTGTACATTATCAGCGAAGCAGTCGGATTTGAGGAGAAGAATATCACATCCACCCCGCGTATTGTTGCCCCCTCAATCGATATCAGATCCAACTAACACACTCCAACGAACACGCAAAGGTGGTTTTGCTTTATTCGTACGATGCCGCTTCTTCCTGCGGAACAGGACGATACTCACGATGCACTTTCTTCGCTCCGATGAACCGCCACACAAGTCTCCACATTCCTCTCCACAAAATTCCCATATCCATCCAGAATGACCTGTTGACAGCATAGTATCCTTCGGAAATGATCTGCTCTTCCTCGGTTGTTTCGTCAACTTCGTTGGTATCAAGAATGCTGATAACTCCCCCCTGACACTTCAACCTGGTACGCCTGTACTCTTCAGTAATGGAAAATGCAATCTCCGGATCCATCGGCCTGTTCCCGACAATCATAATGTCGCCCTTTATAACATTTAGAAGATTGCCGATGCGGGAAATGAGGTGCGGCAGTTTCGTCAGGGGGTCGGGGTTGTGACCGAGCGGACGCTTCGTAAGGTCGGCAGGCCCGATATAGATGAGATCAAAAACGCGCAAGCGGAGTTTCCCGAATGCAAGCTGATGCGGATCGGGAGCAATGCGTTTTACACGCGTAATAAGGGGAAACCTGAGTGAAACCATGAGTACTAGAAGCAACACGGCGAGAAAAGGAATCAGGAGCAAAAACATGATCGACGCGATGATCTTGTTCGAAAGAAGATAGAATCTGTAGCCTCGCTTCGGCTGTTCAATTTCGAGTGCGGCAAGCTTGTCTTCAATCGTAAGAAACGAATCCCTCTTTACGTCAATCATCATGTTGCCTTGCAGTATCGCTTCGCTCACATGAGTCTGCGGTCCGACGAATGTATTCGAGAGAACGACGGCATTTTGCAGATTGGCCCCGACGTCCACCATCACGTCATGTCCGATAATGGTTCCCTGTCCGAGGTTCACTCCCTTCCCGATGCGACACCGGTCGCCAATGACAAGAGGTGCCTGAAACGCAACGTGGCTTGATGAACTGACGCCCTTCCCGATCCACACACCGGGCTGCAACTCGATTCCGGGAATGTTGATACCGGGATATTTGCCCTCGAGAATTTCCCTCTGAACATCAAGGTATGGCTTCCATCCGTTAATCCGCATCAGCGGCCCTTCCGTCTCGAGGCCAAACAAGTTGAGGGCGACATTTTGGCTGGCAAGCCAGCATGCCTGCAGCAGGTTGTAGCCTGCGACATCCGGCAGGAGTTCAATGACTTCGGGCTCAAGAAAGCAGATTCCGGAATCCACCATTTGCAGATTGCCGACAAGATGCATCCGGGTACCGACCGAGTGAATTCGACTGAATTCGTCGAATACGACAGTGAGACCTTGAGCAGCTTCCCTTGTGGTCGTACAGAGAAATGTCGCATCGGCCCGTTTGGACCAATGGAAATCCAGCGCTTCACGCAGGTCAATATCTGTAACAATATCTGACGAAATGATAACGAGTGTTTCGTTCTCAAAGTAATGCTTCATGTGTCGGAGAGCATTCACAAAACCGAATGGCGGGCGCTCGAAATTATAGGAAATCGTTGCTCCCCACCGGGCTCCGTTGTTGAAGTACTCTTCGACACGGTTCGACATGTGGTTACAACTCATCCTGATGGACTTGATGCCGTGTCGAACAAACCATTCAACTTGATGCTCCATGATCGGTTTGTTGACAATCGGAAGCAACCCGACCGGAACCTGGTACGTCAGCGGCTTGAACGCCTCGGAAATAGCCGAAGGAAGGATAATACTGGTGACGTTGTTTTTCATGTTACCGACGACGGGCTATAATGTCCTTGTATGCAAGTTCTTCCGATTCGTACATCTCAAACACATTGTGCAGATTCATCAACTTGAACATCCGTCCGATTTCGGGTCGCAGAGCAACCAGCGCAAAAAAACCGTTTACCGTGTCCATATGCTTACGGGCATTCACCAACGCCCCAACACCGGAACTGTCCACAGTCTTGATATCCCGCATATTCACAATAAGGATCGGTCCGATTGCCGCGGGCAAAGCCTGCACAAGCTCCAGGAACTCATGGGCATTTTCGAGCGTCAACCGGGGACCCGGGTCTATCACGGTCAGTCCTTTGTCCGCAAGTTCTCGGATGGAAATCATGACTTAGAGTACCTTGGTCACAACGAGAGTGAGATCATCTGTCGGGGCAAGCGAGTTAAATCTCGCGAGATCGGCTTTTAGGCTATTCAGAATCATATCCGCAGTCTCGGTTTTGCGTTGCTGCACAAGATGTATCAGCCGTTCTTCGCCATATGCTTCGAGCTTCCTGTTGCGATGCTCGGTTACACCGTCGGTGAAATACACCACAACGTCGTCCGTTTGTAGCTGCACCGAATGTTCGCTGAATCGTTGCACCGGATCGACGCCGATGAGTGTTCCATCAGAATACAGCCGGATCGTTTCCTTGCCATCTCCCCGAATGACCATCGGCGACACGTGACCCGAACCTGTGTACGTGAGAATCTTCGTTTCCGGATCGAACAGCGCATAGAACATTGTGAACAACTTGCGCGACGAGACTGCCTTTTTGTGCAGAATGAAATTTATCTTCGTCATAACCGCCGATGTTGACGGAGTCTCATGCGTGAGAAAATGCGTTGTTGTGCGCAGCAGATTTCCGAACAGCGCTGCCGGAACGCCCTTTCCTTCTACATCTGCAACAACAATTCCCATCTTCTTGCCTTCAACAAGAATCAAGTCGAAATAGTCTCCTCCAACAAACTCGGCTGACTGCGTGTATGTTGCAATGGAAAGTCCGCACGAATGAGACGGCGGAATGGAGGGAAGCAGGCTCTGTTGAACCGCGATGGCATTACGTATTTCATGTTGCTGCGCAACATGTTGACGCGACAAGGAGGAAGAAGAGAGTTTCAACCCGAATATCGCCGCAAGCTGATTCGACAGTGCGTGAAGCCCGGCTCTGTCCGACGGCAGAAGCCGCTGGTCGGGTCGGTCGAAGGCAATCAACCCGATTGGCGCGCCTTGCCACATCAACGGCGTGAGGAGGAGCCCGTTGGCAACATGTGTACGACGACGTTGTTCCGAAGCAAGCACAGAGAAGACTTTGTCCCCCCGTTCGCGCACGGCACGCTCAAGACGTTCCACTGCTTCGGAAGGATGGAGGTGTTTTGTGTACAATAAATCGGTCGAAACGGCAAAAAGTCCGGCATGTGCCTCAAGAACAGGCATCAAACCATCCAGCACTTCGCGCATGATGACGTACCCGTCATTGAGTCCGTTTACTTTATCGGAAAGCTCAATAAACGCCCGCCCCTTATTCAGCCGCGGGGAGGGGATGCCATGGTAAACCACAGAAGATTCTTGAACAAGGCTCATTGTTGCACCTCGTTGCGTTGCTCATGTATTTGTGATGTATTGCCGGTTTTCATTATCCATTCACAGCAAAAACCCGCATGCCATACCTTCAGCACATGGCGATACTGAAGCGTGCACACGATTCATTTCGAATAGACAAGTTTGAGTGTCAGGCATGAAAGATCGTCATGATTGAATTCTGCAAACGAAGGTGACACCTTCAGGCCATTGAGTTCAATGCTCTCCGATCGTTCCTCGACCAACTTGAATCCCGAATCTGCAAAGTATTTCAACCACTCCGGACGCTGTATGCGGTTGAAGTATTGAACATCATTCTGAAAACAGAGACGCCACACTGTGTTGGAATAACGCAGATAGTTCTTGTTGTACGGCATTGTCCTGTCATACAACGTCAGGTGATCGCCAAGATCAACAAGATGAATCGCCAGCCCGCGGGGGTTCAGAACGCGATGACATCCTTTCATGAACTCCGAAATGATTTGCTTCTCCACATGCTCGAGCACGGAACAACTGAAAATCAGGTCAAAATAACCGTCGGGGAATTGTTCAAGCGACCCAGTCGGGCTCAGCACATACTTGTGTCCAAGTAGTGCATATACTTCTTCGAATGTCGTTGCCTGAAGTACCTTGTCGAGAAGGCCGTGTACGCGTACTTTTTCTTGATCCGTCATCGGGATGGTTTGATCGACGAGTTCAGCGAACTCCTTGAAGTACTGATGAAAAGCCGGAAACTGACGGTTATCCCACACGTCAAATAAGTACACTTCCACGTCATAGAAAAGACGGAGAATCGTGGATTCCCAATGCAACCATCCTGTTCCCAATTCCAGAAGCCGGTCGCCGTTCTTGACAGCGTTGTGTTTGCGCACCTGCGTGATTATCTCTTGTGCACGATCAACATACACTTTCGGCAATCCTGCCGTCACTCTCCTCTTTGCGCCAACCGTGTTTCCAAGGTGTCGGTAGATTTTCTTTGTTTGACCGGTGGCAGAGAAGAGCTTGAGCGCTCCTGCTGCGATCATGTAACGAACCATTGAGAAATCCCTTTATGAAGAGTTCAGTGAAGCAAAACAGTGAGTTTATGTAGTCCCTCGAATACGCTGCCAGAGCGTAATTATAATGAACAGTGGATTGCCAATCAGGTAGCGCTTTGCGAGGCGGCGCGGTTCCATGCGGAGACGCCACAACCACTCGATCCCAAGCTCGCGCCATGCAACGGGCGCACGGGGAATCCGGCCGGAAAAGAAATCGAACAATCCTCCAACGGTGACTACTGTGGTATGACTCGCATCTTTCAGGTGTTGCCACGCCCAGCGTTCCTGCAACGGACTTCCCATCCCGACAAGCACAAGGCATCTGCCGATTGATTTTACGTGCGCAGCAACTTCTTTCGACGATGCGTCGTCCAAATAGCCGTGATGGATATACGCAATCCGGAGTCCGGGCGTATCACGCATCAGGTTCTGAGCGCATTGTTCGGCAACGCCCGGCTCTCCTCCAACAAGAACCATCGGAAGCTCCTTATCCGCGGCGGCTTTACAGAGAAGGGGAAGCAAGTCGGTTCCGTTAAGGTTGTGACGCAAGGAGATACCGAGAAGCGAGCCGGCAATGCGAATGCCAATACCATCGGGAAGAACAAGATCGGCAAGTGTCAACTGACGGGCAAAATCGGAATTGAACGCAGCAAGATTGAGCGCATGAGGATGAACAATATACACTATGCGCGCCTGCCGGCCGTTGTGTGCTTCGGTCATTGCCGCTAAGGCTTCGTCTATCGTGATGTTATCAACATAGGCGGAAACTACCCGCGGTCTGCGCAAAGAGCGCAATCCGCTCCGTGGCGCCATCACCCTCGCTATCATTGAGCGCATCAGCACAGCAAGTCTGCTTCCCATCGATTGGCTGTCGAGCAACCGCTGCTCTTCAACAGCCATATCGCCGTAGGGTATGCCCAGATAGACGCGGGCCTCGACAGGGGAAACCCAGCCGCGCGGCCTTCCGGTAGAAACGCGTGCCCCCACCAGCGGTGACTTCCCTACCATCACATCACGAAACCGGGCACGAGGCAGTAAGCCATAGCTGTCGCGTGGCTCCCGGTCTTCCGTTCCCGCTCGAGTCTGCTCCTGCAACTCATCTATTTCTGTTTCGGTCTGCATCTTTCCCACCGCTTACGATGCTCCCCTTGCAGTGATCACAGCTTTAACCGTTTGCAAAAGGATCTTGAGATCCGAACGAAGCGTTCTCTTGTGAATGTACTGAACGTCGAGTTTCACCTGATCTTCAAACTGGATTTGGTTGCGTCCGCTCACTTGCCAAATGCACGTGATACCGGGGAGAATATCCAGCCGGTAGTGATGGCGGTTGTTGTAGAGAGCTACTTCGCCGGGCAATGGCGGACGCGGTCCCACAAGCGACATGTCGCCTTTCAGTACACACCACAACTGGGGCAATTCATCAATGCTCAACTTCCGGATAATCCTGCCGACAGGCGTAATACGCGGATCATTTTTCATCTTGAAGATCACGCCATTCATTTCGTTGTGCTGCATCAACTTGGATTTCAAATCCTCGGCATTGAGAATCATGGATCTGAATTTGTAGAACTTAAAGGGCTTCCCCCATTTGCCGACTCGTGTTTGCGTGAAGATCACCGGCCCTCCATCCTGCAACTTGATGGCTATGGCTGTAATGATGAAGAAAGGGGAAAGCATGATCATGCAAATGATCGATCCGACGATGTCGAACAATCGTTTGACCGGAGCCTGAAGCCCGACAAACAGGCTCCATGTCTTGATCTTGGTTTTCACCATGATTGTGCGGTATAGCCGCTTCAATGCCATAAGTACCGATGGTGGATGAGAAGCCGTTTTCGTTGTTGCTGCTGCCGTTGCCGGCTGCAGCAAGTCTTCTTGTGATTGAAGTCCAAGTGTATCTTCTATGTTATTTGACTGCATGATAGCCCCCGTCATATCATTGCAAAAAACTTATCGTAAGCAGTAACGTCTTTTCACCGGAAAGACATGTTACCGCTCGGTGCGCATCCACACCTTGTTAGTCTTTCCGGCGAGCATGGAAAAGTACACGCCGACTTTCCAGATGAGGTAACGCGGCAAATACAGAAAGGCCAGCAGGTTCCTCGGATGCACACGTGCAAGAATTAATCCCAGAATGCAATGGATGGCAATCATGCCGACAACAGACCACCATCCCCACAATATCCATTGCGTCAACAAGAGACCGAACGAATCAAGAACCATATTGACAAGAACAAACCCCGCCGCACCAAGAAACAAGATGGCCAGCGGTGGAAATGCCGCGTCCAACGCGGCTTCAAATGCATACAGGCTTTTCCTCTTCCATGCTTCTTTCATGAGAAGAGGAACCCGGTTTGTCATACTCGCAAAACGCCCGCCTTCCCATCGAATACGCTGCGTTTTGGCGTTCGAAGAATCTTCGGGCATTATTGCGTACACGATCGGCTTGGGATTGAAATGGATCTTTTCTCCCTCACGCACCAATTCCATTCCCATATCAAGGTCTTCCCCCAATGAAGTTTCATCCCATTTCATCGTGCGAAGTACGTCAACCGAAAAACACATGCCGTTCCCTTTGAGGGGAACCGAGAAGCCGAGCGCGGCTTTGCCCAGCGGCCTCACGTAGTTTTGAAGGGCAAATGCAATAAGCATAAGCTGAACGCGCCATGAGCCTGCGTTATCCAACACAAGGTCGCTGCTCTGCACAATACGATGCCCTTCATCCAGCGAGATGTTCATTTCGTGCAGGAAATCCTTGCTGATAACTGAGTCGGCATCGACGAATACACAGGCATCGTAGCCGGGAGCGGGAAGTCTCTCAAGTACTTGGGGGATGATCCAATTGAGCGCAAAGCCCTTGCCTCTCTTGGCCGGATCGGACCGCTGGAAAACGATGGCACCTGCACCGAGCGCAAGTTTCGACGTTTGATCAGTGCAGTTATCCGCAACTACAATCACGTCAAACAACTCTCGCGGATATGCAATTTCGAAGGCGCTGCGCAACGTTCCTTCAATAACCTTCTCTTCGTTATGTGCAGGAATGATGATGGCAAACTTTCTCTGTCTCGAAGGCTGGGGCTTCTTCTTTGCCGGAATGACAAAAGGAGCAAGCGTCAACAGAATGAGATAAAGAGAAAGGAACAGCGCCAGCAGCAGAAAAGGCGCCTGAAGTACGAGAAAAGCAATTTCCATTATGAACAATACCCATTTAGTGGCAATGAACTTTGCAATCAATATGCCAACGGCCACCCCCCGAATTCCACCTCAAACTCCACAAAAATGAGAATTGTTGTGTGGAACAAATTGAATGGCGTGTAAGAATTATCCACTCTTCGGACTGCACCCGGCACACCGTGTCGCGATGTGCCTGTTACCTCACATTGTATTGAGGCTTTCTGCCTACAATCTGCTTCGTCACAGACCACATCCAGCGGACTCCCTTTTCCGCCCCTGATAGCTTGAAATTCAAATACAGAGCATCCGCCCGATTCGAAATCAACGTACGGCGAATTTGGAATAAATCGCCGAAAAACGACCATGGGCCGTAGTTCGTTGCAAATGCGCATTGATACCCTGACTTCTCGGCAAAGGCAGCAACGCGCTCGTCAACTTCACCGTACGGGTATGCAAAGAACCGCACCGGCTTGTTTAGCAGCTTTTCAAGGATTTGTTTTGAATGATGAAGTTCCTCGGCAAGCTCGTCATCTTTCAGCAGTGGAAGCGACCGATGGCTCCACCCATGCGATCCGATCTCGATTCCAAAATCCCGGATCCTCATAACCTGCTCTTCGTTCATTAGTCTTGCTTCTGCCATGTTGTATGGCAGATCCCACCAGTTGTTCTGACGTGAGAAATCGCTGATAACGAACACGATAGCGGAAAATCCATACTTGATCAGCAGCGGTGCAGCGTTTTCGAGGGTATCAAGGTAGCCGTCATCAAACGTTATGACCAGCGGCTTCCCGGTGAACGGCCCGTGACGCTTGGAATTGAGCAAGTCATCAATCGGTGGGGTTTGATACCCGCGATGAGCGAAATACTGAAGTTGCCGCTCAAATACTTCGGTACTGACAACATAGTCATTCCCGGCGCTTACTTCAGCTGGCTTGCAGATGCGATGGTACATCAGTACAGGAACATGCATCATTGCCGGCAAACGTCCATTCTTAACGAGGTTCTCATCATGAAATCCGTTATTCATAAAAGTGATGGTCTATTCTCCCCCGACTTAATTGGCTGTGGCGGATTTGCGAGAGTGTTTCTCGCACAACTCCCCGTCCACATCTGAGATTCCTTGGTTGGTTCCTGCTGAATTTCTATTTGCAACTTGATGAGATTCAACGACGGACTGAACAACAGATTTAACGCTGCTCACGAATCCATCGAGGGTTTGTTCTTGCTCAATATACTTGCGTGCAGCCTGCCCCATGCATTCGACCTCGGTCGGATTGTTCCACAGGCGCAGGATTGCATTGCGCAGAGCGACCGGATCGCCGACAGGGACAAAAAGCCCTGTCACGCCTTCCCGAATTACATCAACCTGCCCCTTCGTGCGTGAACAAATAACGGGTTTGCCCATGGCAAAAGCTTCAAGGATACAAGTAATGCCGTTGTCGGTATCCGATTGGAGCAATGGAATAACGACAAAACGGGAGCGCGCATACAGCTCACGCAACTCCAAGAAGTTCCTCTTTCCAACCGTGACATTCGGAGGCAGTTCGCCTACTGAATCGACAGCCGTTACCCATCGCGAGCGTTTACGATGCAACGTTCCGGCGGCAATGTGGCAGGAAATGTCAAGTCCGCGCATGGCCTCCAAAAACGTCGGGAAGTCACGCATTTCACTGCCCACGGAACAGATCATATCCGTTTCCCCGGGCATTGGTCGAAAGAATTTTTGGTCAACAAAATAATGAACAAAATCTATCTTTGCCACCGGTACGTGAAGTTTGTTCACAACAAGCGCCCGCTGCACCGTCGACCACATAATCAGGCGTGTAATACGGGAGTGCGCAAGCCTGAGGAGAATTGCCTTGATGCCTCTTGTGGGCCAACTGCACATTGCAACGTGAGGAACCGGCTTTCTGCCTGTTATTTTGCAGAGCAAAGCAAATGAAAATGCAGCCCGTTCATACCACGATAATACAATATCATACCTTTGATGGATGGTATAGGCCTCGATTATTTGTGCCAATTCAGTCGGCAGAAAGCGGTAGAATGCACGGCGAATTGCAGGAGCCTTTTCGAGCATTCTGCTGTCAAGAATATCTGCATTGAATTCGTCCCGAAAGATCGACGCACGGGGCGTCTGATTGTGTTTTTCAAGCCGCCGTAGCTCCTCCTCCGGCGGCCGGTGGATATCATAGAACAACGCCAGCACTTTCAGGCGTTTGTCGTGAGCCATAAAGTAGTCCCCCTACTACATACTTGCGTAGATCAACGCAATACATGCACAAACCCACAAGAGCACAGTCATCAGAATCGGAGGGTCTGAAGTCAGAACATCCGTCGGTTTATCTGTTGACGTTGTCGTGTGAATAAGATACAAGTATCGAAACACTCCGTAGAGAACAAAAACAGTTGTATAGATCAACTTGTCAGTATTGAACAGATGCACCGTACGCGGCGCAACTGTGTAAAGCGCATACGAAATCACCGTCCCCGCGGCAGCAATAGTCAACATCTGATCCACGAAACTTACACGGTAGAGTTGCAGCACTTTCCTCTCCGGAAACGTCGAATCCGGTAAATGTACCAACTCGCTGCGCCGTTTTGCAAAACCAAGAAATAGCGAAACAAAGAGTGTACACAGTACAAGCCATGTCGACACTTCCACCCGAAGGGCGTACGCCCCGCCTATGACACGCATCATGAAACCCGCGGCTATAACAAACACATCCAGAAGGACAACATTTTTCAGCTTGAAAGAATACGCAAGGTTCATGACAAAGTACGACACAACAACCAGCGCGAAGAAATGATCCATCCCGTACAGAATTGCGCCGCTGCAGACAAGCAACACACCTATCAAAACGTACGCTTCAGCAAATGTAACTGATCCGGCAGCAATCGGGCGATTCTTCTTTTCGGGATGAGCGCGATCAGACTCAACATCCGCCATGTCATTGATGACATACACCGCGCTCGCCGCCAAGCAAAAAGCGAGAAACGCCATCAATGATGTTACAACCGGCTCGAACTCAAAAAGCTCTTTCGCAAAAACGAGCGGAACAAAAACGAAGAGGTTTTTGATCCACTGCTTCGGGCGTATTAACGCCACAAAGGCCTGTATTTTTGCCTTCCCCCCCCGGCTGTGCGCTAATTCCGACATTTTCTTCGCTTGTTGAGAAGCGGAAATTTACAGATGCTTTTCGACTTGTGCAACAACGTACTCCGGTGAAAGTGTGTTCATGCACGTCACCGTCTTGTCGCATCGGGAACGATAGCACACAAGGCACTCAATATCGCTGTACAACACATCGCCCTTGCCGAACACGTCCAGCTCCCAGGGAGAAGTAGGGCCGACAAGCACAATTGTCGGCTTTCCTAATGCAACACCAATGTGCATGCCCAAACTGTCAGACGTCAGCATCGCATCAAACAAGTTGACGATGCCGCCGAATTCCATCAACGAATTGTTGCAACCGGCATCCGCCACCTTGTTGCCGACCGCCTTCAGAATTTCCTTATTGAGTTCTACCTCTTCGGGCCCGCCGACAAGGACGATACCGAGATCGGGGTGCTTCTTCTTCATGAGTTCGATAAACCCGACATATCCTTCAAAAGTCCATTTCTTGTACTGCCAACGTCCGCCGCCGCCCGTGTTCAGGCCGAGAATTTTCTTTGCGCCTTTGAGTGCCTCGTTTTTGTCCATGAAGCTCTTCGCCACATTTTCCGCGCTTCCATTGAGCACAAGTTGGGGCGGAAGAGTAGGAAGATCGAGGCCGCAGATTTCATACATGATGTGCTGGTAGGTTTTGCGATTGGCCTTCTTGCGCTGGTCATTCACGCCCATCAACCACCATTCGTGTGCGCGTTTATTCACCGGTTGAACTTTGCCGGCAGCGTCGCACACAAAGCCGGATCGTTCCTTACATCGCGCCACTGAATGAATGGTAGCACTGTGCTGATCCGCATCAAGGCAGATTCCAAGATCAAACTCCTCGTTCTGCAGGTACGCGGAATACTCGCCCTCCGTCACAAGAATTCTGTCAACGTACGGGTTACCGTGAAGCAGCGGTGCGCCACTTGATTTTGTTATCCACGTAATTTCAGCTCCGTCGTACTTCCGTTTCAATGCGGGCAGTATTGACGTGGTTCTCAGCACATCACCAACCGCCGCGAGTTTCACGATCAGGATGCGAAACTTGACAGGATCATAATCGGTACAAGACTCACATAGCCTGCCGTCCTGTTTGTGAAATGTGCAGGGCATGCTTCCTTTGTAGTATCGGCAGTCGGTATGTATCAAAAGCGGTTCCATCTTCTCGTCGAAAAGTGATTATTCAGCTTGTTGTGTGGATGGTACAAGTCCTTTGGCCGGGCGGCTCGGGTTGGGGGGATGGTTCCCGAATACGATATCCGCCTTCGGGACCAGAGATTGGTACACACGTTCAAGGGTCAGGCCGTTCACTTCCCAACTATAGCCCTCAACCACGTTCTGGTATGCTTTATCCGTCAGTTTCTTTCGAAGGGCTGCATCATTGAGGAGGCGGATCACTGAATTGGCAAAGTCTTGCGGTGTGTCGGCAAACAGTGCCGATTCTTCGTGTTTCAAGTTTATACCTTCACAGCCAAGAGTAGTCGAGACGATCGGTCTTCGCATTGCCATAGCCTCAAGTGCCTTACCCCGAATTCCTCCTCCAATCAGGAGCGGAATCGCAAACACACGACCTGTGGCAAAGTACGGTTTCACGTCGTCGACAAATCCTGTGACTGTGATATATTCGTTGGCCCGGTGTTGAAGCCGCTTTGGTGGATACGCCCCGACCACGAGGAGGCGCGCTTGCGGATTCTGCTCACGAATCAGCGGGAATATCTCGTCAAGAAAATACAAGATGCCGTGATAGTTCGGGTAGTAGCTCATCAAACCGGCGAAGACTATCGTGTGCGGGTCTTCCTCCACCGGTTGTTGTTTGAAGAACGCCGGATCGACTCCGTTCGGAATCACATGAATTGCTTTGTTCGGGAGTTCCTTCCGGATGATATCACGATCACGCTCCGTTGTTGTGACCACAACGTTGAATTTGTCAGTGATACGGGTTTCATCCCTCTTCAATAGAACATGTTCCCAATAATAGTAGGGCTTCGTAAGAATATTCTTGGTCTGTTCGTATGCACGGTATACATTGTCATACTCGACATTGTGCATGTCGCCGACCAGCGGAATGGTGTGAGGGAGTTCGTGATACCCAAGGATGGTTGTGCAACAATGGATTAAGTCAAATTTTTCCTGCGCAATCAACCGATCGAGCGCCTTCTGGAGTTTCGGGCTCCAGAATTGCAGATAGGAACTTTGCCCTGTGAAAAGCCGCCACATTCGGGAAATGAAGTTCAGGATGCGCGAACGCGAATTGTTGACAAAGACAACATGCCTGCAACGATCGCCGTATGCATCCCGGAATTTCCTCTCGTCGTCGGCGGTCCCGAAGGAAAGAACAGACACTTCGTGCCGCTTCAATGTCTCAAGAAAAAAAGGGAAATTCCGTTTTGACGGGCCAATGTCAGGAGGATAGGGAGCGTTCTGAAAGATCATCAGGATTTTCATTGTTGCCACATTCCGTCTATTTGTTCGCGGTTGACGAGGCTGTCTGCTTACGAAGCGGCAACACACTGATCAGGTACTTCACTTCTCTTCCTGACAGGATGTTCATCGAGAACAGCACTCCGGCATACACGGCGCATCCTATGATCGCAGCTACGACCCAGTTGGTAAACAGTTCCTGCACAAAATAGATCGTGACTGCCATAACCAATCCGCCTCCAAGGGTTTTCGCCGCTGCTCTAAGATCCGCCGCTCCGAAACAACCCTTCGGCAGAAGGAAAATATTCACCGACAGCGCAAACATCTCGGTGAACGCTGTGGTTATTGCAGCACCGATAGCGCCGTTGCCATAATTACTTTGAAAGTAGGGAATGGCCATGAGGTTCATAGTGACATTAATCACCGTAGCAATTGGCGCAATCCAGGAAACCTGCTTCTGCTTGTTGTATGAAACAAGTACTGTATTCAGCACAAAATTGACATACACCAGCACAAGGCTGGCAGATAACACTTGGAGAAGAACAACAGAATTTTCGTATTCCTTGAGTCCGAAGAGAAGCGAAATGATGGGGCGCGCAACCATCAGCATGCCCACCGCTACAGGCACTGCTCCGATCATGGTCAGGCTCAGCAGTTTTCGCGCCGTCGTATGTACCTTGTCGGGTGAGGTTTGGAATTGACGCGAGAGAACCGGAAAGACGGTCGTATTGAGAATGACAGGAAAGAACATGAGTGTATCGAACAACCGGTAGGGAGCTCCGTACCACCCGACGACCGCATCGTTGGTCATTGAAGACAGCATCATGACATCAATGCGGTAATAAATGAACCCGAAAACCCCCGAGATCATGAACGGAAATCCTTCGCGCAGCAGGCCGGGCCAACTGGACGGCTCATATTCACGTGGATTGATTTTCGTCAGTTTGCTCAGAAAGAAAAAGCTCAGCAAGAAGTTCACGGTCATGCTCAACAGCATAACAACCGCTATCGTCGTTGCCCCGGCACCCAGCAACAGAGCAACAACTCCGACGACCGCAAGGAATACTTTTTCCAGAATCAGTCCGAACGAGCTGTACTGCAACTGTTCAAGCCCGACAAACAACCTGTGGATGAGTGTATAGACTCCCAGAAACACATTCGCGAGGCCCAGAATAAAGACGATGGTGACCGTGTTGGAAGGATAGTCAGAGAGAATGACAAAGAACATGGTTATTGCCAGTGAAATAGCCCAGGCAATAATCCGCAGCACGCCTCCATTAATGAACAGGCTGTTCACTTTCTCTCTGTTACGCGCCACTTCTTTCACGACCAGCATGGTCAAGCCCAGGTCCATCACCAATCCTGCCAGCGCATTCAGCGAGATCGCGAAATAGAGTCTGCCGTACTCCTCGGCTCCCAGGTAGCGGGGCAGGAACGACATGAGCACAAACGATGAGACCCACGTAACAAGCTGTGAGCTCATCATCATTCTTGTGTTGCGCGCTATGACATTTGTCGATTCGCTCATTTACTTACAAAGTCCGCTACTCACTGATTGTTGACAGTGTGAGAAATCCTTTTAGGGGGAGTTCCATTTCCACGTTTGGCTCTGCGGGGGGAACAGCTCAAGCGCAAAATCCGTTGTGTCACCTGTCAGACCAGACAGGGGCCTTTTCTTTTTCCCCCGTTTCCAGAAGCCAAGGCACAGGCATCCGTGTGTTTCCATTGCCGGGCGGCGACGCAGAGATTATTTCGGGTTGCGATTCCGACTTTGCCATCGCAATAATTGCCGACGCAAGGCCGAACAACCCGCCGACATAGACATTAGGCCGATAGTATGTAAGGATAATGTCAAAGAAAGAAAAAATCAGATGCCCGATTGCGGCAGCCGCCACAAATACGAGTACCGCCTGCATGTGCTTGTCATGCATCAAACGTCTGAACCCCAGCGTGGTCGCCGAAATAATCGAGATATAAAAATTCATGAAGATGATAAACCCAATAATGCCCGTCTTGGCCGCCACGCCAAGAATCTGATTGTGGGGAATGTAGAACCCGAGTTCGAATCCGATCGGAAGAGGTAGTTCGTAGTCGATCAACATGCCGTAGCCGGTGCCGAGAAGAGGCCTCATTCTGAACATGCGGTTCAAATCGTAATTCTCCACCCTGCGAAACAGATTGGATGTGTATGAGTCTCCCGCCGCGTTCTCATCGTCACCCGCAAGTCCTTCACGGATGCTGCGCGCAGGGCCAACGAGGACACTTTCTGAATTGGAGTTCCAGAACACGGCAAGGTACACTACAAACACTATCGCCACCTTCCATGAGAGTCGAAGGAGTCTCTTCTGAACCTCGCGTGGCATCAACAACGGAAGCAGCATAAGCCCTGCCGCGAGAATCGGGTAGGAGGATCTCCGCTCGCCGCCAACGATGGCAAGAAGAAGCACCGCCGCGGCAACCGTGAGAAATGCCTTTTGTTTTGTGTCATGGACCTTCAGAGCCCATAGCGCAGCGGCATACACTAACAGAGTTGTGAACAACCCTGAATCTTCATGGCTCCCCCAACCATCTCCGGTAAGCCTGAAGTCCGAATCAACAAAATGGTACGAGACTTCAACCGCTCTGAAAACCACTCCTGCAATTATTGCCCACAAGGCATGATTCACTTGTCTCCTCGTCCGTATCACTTGAGGAACGACGACCATGAGAATCACGAGATATCCTATTCCCCTCACTTCCCAGAGTGCAACATTCCCCACACCCCCGCGAGACAGACCCAGGCCAATGAAGAAAATCAACGCGCCACAGTACAGAAGAAGAGGCTTCCAGGCAAGAATTGGAACCCACCTCTCCCGAGTAATCACGAAGCGAATAAAGAGCCCTGCCAGGATACAACAAATATGCAATTCCAACGGATTTATGGACAGGCCTCTCAAGCTCCAGTACATGTTGTTGAGATTCTGATGGTAGGGATTCTCATACGTCCACGCGTACTTTAGTTGTGCCTGCTCAATCGCTATGGCAAGGAACAGCAGCGCGTACACGCTGATACTCGGGCGCAGGATGGAGATACCAACAAAGACAATGATGAAGAGAAGGGCAAAAGTTGCTTGGACTTTGCCGCCCAGATAGACATGAATGATGCCGATTGTAAGCGTAACACCCATCACCGCAATCCATGCGGTCAACTCACTCCTATCCTTCAGAACAGACTTCAGGTCGTTGAAATAGCCGGAGATCCTGTTCGAGCTGTCAAGACTCTGCATGCTTTCCTACTCTGGTATCTCAATTCGGTGGGGAGAGCCCTGCTCCTCAAACTCTTGATTCAGCGCCCTCATGTAGCCCGTCCATCCCACCTTCCAGTAGTTGACGGTCGGTGGCCTGTTTGATTGGTAGTATGAATAGATGAATACTGAAACGGTGAGAAGTGCAGAGACAAGCAGGGTACGCCACTGCGGTCTGAATGCGGACAGACTTACCTTGGCGTCGGTGATAACAATGTAGTACACCGCAATAAGGATCAGAACAATAACAATCACAGTTTTGCCATTCCCTGCGAAACCCTGTTCATAACAAAGCCGATGATCTTGTTTTCGTTGATGAATGTTACGAGCTGCGAAACATCGGTCTTCTTTGTTTTCCCTGCGGCAACAACTACCACAAACCCGTCGATGTGACTACCGATCAGGCCCGGAAATGCAGGGTCGTTCGCACACGGCAAATCAAGGATGATAAACCGGAAGTGTTCTCTGAGAGTGGAAATTACTTCGCGCAGTCCGAGAACGATATCGAAGCCCATCTGACTCCCCTTCAGTTCTCCGACCGGAAGAACCCATAGTCCCTTGATGGCAGTCCGTGAAAGTGTGATGGTATCGGTGCGTAACGAATCGCGAATACCCGGCAGAACACTTACGCCGAAAATGTTGTGTATGCGCGGATTGTTAAAGTTCAGATCGACGAGAACCGTATCATCGAGTGAATCGAGGGCAAAGAACGTCGCAAGATTTGCCGCCACAACGGTCTTCCCTTCTCCGGCATTTGCACTTGTGATGCCGGCAACGAGCGGCGACCCCTCGCTCCGGTTCGGATGCAGATTCGAACCGAAGCAATTGTACCGTTCAACTGAAACTACCGTCTCATCCAACATTGGGTTTGGCGGCCTGTTGTACAGAATAAGTCTGCCCTTTCGAACAAGAGGTTGCCCTGAACGGGGGCCCTGGCCTTCGTTCTCGTACTCCGGCTCGATTATTCCATCGTTAAGATCAGGTGTCATATCGTAATGGGTTTACACGCAAATAGTTTATGAGTGCAGGTCTCTGCTGGCTTATGGAATATAGCCGATAATCGGACGATTGAACACTTCAATGTCCTGCCGTCGTCGAATCGTCGGATCGTAAAACTCGACAACAAACATCGCCGCAAAGCCGATAATGAAGCCGAGTGCTGCACCGCCTCCGATGAGCATTCCCTTTTTCGGCTTGCTTGGGGTGGAAGGAACCTTTGCCGGGTCGAGAATAACATACCTGCTGGCGCCGCGATCCGCAAGTTCCTTTTTCACCCTTGCCTGGTCGAGGGATTTTTTCGCAATTTCATAACTCTCTTTCACGCGCAAGAACTCCGATCCGCGTTCAGCCGTTACCGAACCTGAGTTGATTGACGTTGAAATACCGCGAATCATCTCGTCACGCGAATTCTGCAGGCTCGCCCTCTTTGATTTGCTGTTTTGAATTTCCTCTTCCAATGCTTCGCCTGCCTTCTGAAGGAGTTCTGCGAGCTCGTTGCGTGTCGATATGACTTGAGGATACACAGACGTATATCGCATCAGAAGCTGATTGTATCGTACCGAAACAGATTTGAGCGTATCGACGTACAGCATGGCGCCCTTTGGATCGAGCGCCGCGATCTGACTGACAACAGCAGGGTTTTCAAGGTTTTCCCTGAAATGTCGTATCTGATTCAACGCTCTCGACTGTTGTTCCAACGTCCTCTCGACGCCGGTTAAATCGTCTGTAATTCTCACCAACTGCGGTCGAAGCGCTGCTTCTTCCTGCGGCTGAGCGGACAAGTTCCGTTGCCGTGCTCCAAGATATTCCTGCTGTTGTCTTTCAAAATCACCGCGGAGTTCTTCGACTTTCCCCTCAAGGAATTTCACGGTCTCTTCAGCTTGTTGCCGATCAGAGCGAAGTGTTGCTTGTATGTAGATATTGCAGAGCGCTTCTGCTGCCCGTTTCGTCACTTCAGGATCTTCGTCCGCAAAGGAAATCCTGAAGCCGTCCGTTCCTGTGAGAGACGTTCCGATCTGTCGCCGGGTACTCTCAATCGTTGCATCCCAGGCCTCGTTGCTCTTTCCCTCCTGTTTCTTGCCGAGACTATCAAGAAGGCTTTCAATACTCGTCCGGCTCAAGAGTATCTCATTCAGTTTGGTCAACTGATTGTCCCAATTCCACACCATACTTGCTTTCGTCCAGTAGTCCATTAACGGGTCTTTTGCCTGGGATCGTTCAAGCAAGATGGTCGTGTACGATTCATAGCGTTTCGGCATCAAGAACGCTGCGGCAACACTGAACAGAAGAATTACCCCAAAGGGAATTATGAAGAACATCTTCCTTCTTCTGATAACATCCAGAATTGCTGGAATGCTCACGTGCCTTTCCATACTACCCTCGTTTGTGTTGTAAGTGTTCTGAATGACAAAAGATAATGAATCATTTAGGGGGAATCAACCGTCGTGCCAAGCCAAATACCGTTATTCCGGCTCCGTCTTGAAGCAACAGCCTTATTCATTGGCAGTGCGTGTGTAAATTTGTTACAGTAAGCGCTTCAGAAGATGCCGAATGTGGTATTCTGTAATCGTGGCGCATGTCACCCCGCGAGCAAATTCCTGTTGGTGTCAGTTCCGGACACTATTGGTGCTCCATTTCAGGAGACGTTCAATTTGCTCACAGTCACTTTATTCATTCTTTGTATTGGATATACGTGCTCGGTTTCATATATTGGGTCGAATATTTCGAATCAAATTGCCTGCTGTTACTCATCACGGAGTCGGTGAATGAAATACTACATGTGGTCGGTTGCCAAGAGATTTTCTGTTTTGTTCGTGCTTGCCGTACTTGTGGTTCCGGCAGCATACGGACAACCCCGAACCCAAGCTCCCGAATATACCATCAGCAAAGGTGACCAACTGCTGATTACCGTTTGGGGATACAATGAATTCACAACGACCCAAACCGTAAGAGACAATGGCACTATTACTATGCCTTTGTTGGGTGATATTATTGCCGGCGGATTAACAAAAGATGAACTGGTTGCAAGCCTGAAGGACAGGTTGGCCGTTTACATTCAGGGCGAAATCAACATAACAGTTTCGGTATTGTCATCCATCGGTCAGCGTGTTACCATTCTTGGTTCAGTGGGAGCCCCTGGTAACTACCCGGTTTCCAGCGAAATCAATCTGCTTGAACTCCTTTCCATGGCAGGTGGATACTCGTCAGACGCCCGCCTGACGGGCATCAGGATTTTTCACAAAGACAGGCTTCAGCCCGCAACCGAAGTAGATTTGGAATCATATCTGGAAACGTCGAATATCGATAACATACCCAAAATCCGTCCGGGAGATATGGTATTCGTTCCCCGCCAGGAAAATGTTGTCAAAGAGTTCGGAGAATTCTTGCGTGATGTCGCCTTCCTCTTGACATTGTTCAGACTCACTGATTTCGGACGTTGACAGGCGCGATCACCAATATGAATCTCATATCCAGAACAGTCCGACTCTCATTTCTGTTTCGGCTTATTGCCGTTTTCTGTAGTCTCGCTCCCCAGGCATTGTCGCAGATCCTCGGCGAAAAAGTCGGGCCGCAATTCCCTTTTCTCACCGGCACAGCACGCACAATTGGAATGGCCGACGCAGGGGCGGCAATTATTGATCTTGCACCGGGTTTCGGAAGCAACCCCGGAGTCCTTGGTTTTCTTCAACAATCTACCATTGATTTCAGCTCGCAACGGATAAAACAAGGCGTAACGTATGAACACATCGGCGTGGTGTACAAGGCTACACCGGTCGATGCCATCGCTTTCGGGTTGGATGTGCTGCACTACGGCGGGACTGACTTCTACACCAAGGGGGATATTCGTGACCTCGGTTTTGAATTGCGTACAGGGCTGTCATACGGTCGACGTTTGGGAAGCTCGTTTTCGCTCGGCATCAACCTACAAGCCCTAACAGCAACAACAGGGCCGACATCCGTGTGGGCATTTGTTGGCGATATAGGTTTTGCTTATGCGCCCGAGAAGTACATCCGGTACGGTTTCTATTTGACCGGCATTGGTACAGACTATAAGATTACCACGTCCATATTGCCTACAGACTTGTTTACGTCGCGGATTGCACGAGTTCTTGGGTTGAGCATTGCTTTGGACTTTCCGTTTTCAAATAGGACGAAAAGAATCGTTGTTGCTGTCCAGAATGAAAAGATTCTCGGAGAAAGAAACCTCCTCTACAAGTTGGGAATTGAATACTACCCGTTTTGGTCAACTGAGCGTTTCCGCGGCGCCATTCGCGGAGGGTTTCTTGCCAGAGACCTCGATGTTTCTGCGCGGTTCGGGCTTGGGATCGGGTATGGCAGTTTCTCTCTTGATTACGCCTATCAGTACGCACGCAAGTTCAACCAGCCTTCACATATAACTACCCTGTCGTTCATGTGGTAGATGTGTTTCAGCCGGGGTTCGTTCCGGAACCATGGTGAGAATACTGCTGTTGTTACTCTTGTTGTTTCATATGCTCCTTGACATATTCAGTGGTGGTGATGAAAATGAAGCTTATCCCCAAAAGCTTTCACTTTGTGTTCGGGCTTCGACCGCAGACAGAGCCGTTTCATTTAATGTACTATCTATGCCTGGCTTCCTGTATCGAAGTAAACAAGCCGGACAAGGTGTATTTCTACTACCTCCACGAACCCTACGGGCCCTGGTGGGATCTGATAAAACCCCACTTGACCTTGGAGCGAGTTGAACTCAACCGATTCGTTGCCGAATTTCCTTACCATTCCGACATCGGAATCAAATACAGCTATGCACATCATGCCGATTTCATCCGACTCGAAAAGCTTCTCGAGAGAGGCGGAGTGTATGCTGATATCGACACTCTCTTCGTGAATGAACTTCCCGAAGAGTTTTACAATGAGCAGTTTATTTTGGGTGAAGAGTTAGGGCAGGTAATCGACGGCAACTATCATGGCTCGTTATGTAACGCATGGATTATGTCGGCGCCAAATTCCGAATTCGGCAAAGAGTGGCTCGCAAACATGAAGGAGATGTTTGACGGGTCCTGGTCGGCACACTCGACTTTGCTTCCGTTCAAGCTCAGCCAACAGTTCACCAATTTGATACGGGTCGAGCCTGAGAGATCGTTCTTCAAGCACCGCTGGACGAAGCAGGGAATCCGGGAACTCTTCGAACAGTTGGATGACGATTTTGAGGGAATCTACAGCTTTCACTTGTGGAGCCATTTGTGGTGGCAAAAGGACAGAATGGACTTTTCTTACTTCCACCACGGATTGCTGACTGAGGAATATGTAAAATATGCCGATACTACATACGCGCATATTGCCCGGCACTTTCTACCCAAAACAGTCACGCCGATGCGCGGTGTTTACAAAAAGCAAATACGCAATGCACGAATTGAGCAAGTATCGCTGTTTCTCAAACATACATCCAAACGGATCCAATCCAAATTGAAGCGGGAAACAGATGCGTAGTGTACCACACGTTGCTTCATCTCTGCAGTAATCAACTCCATTCCTTGGGGGAAAAGTATGAGAAAACTTCTTTCGACTATTCTGTTATTGCTGTTGAGTACCGTGGCAAGTCTGCTCCTCGGCGAAGCTATGGTACGAATGGTTGCCCCCCAACGCCTGCAGAATACCCCCGCAATGTTCACGTCCGACGACTTTCTAGTCTTTAAACTGCAACCTCACTACAAGGGCACATATACGACTTATGAGTTCGAAACACCGATATCCACCAACAGCATTGGCTTGCGAGACAACGAAATCGGCCCGAAACAGGAAAACGGTGTCCGAATAGTAGGGCTGGGAGACTCGTTCAGTTTCGCCAACGGCGTAACACTTGACGAGACCTATTTCAAGCGTGTCGAAAGCCGCCTGAGCTCTGCATACGGAAGGCCGGTTGAACTCATTAACTGTGCGGTTCCATCGTACAGCCCGCTTCAGTCATTCAGAATGCTCCAAAAGTATGGAATGGCTTTCGACCCGGACATAGTGGTAATGGGCTTTTTCGTTGGAAATGACTTTGTGGAATCGATGGATTTGTTCGATTCGGAAGGCAAACCCTTGCTTACGGCTTCCAACGGAAACCTTGTCTCAGTCAAGGCAAGCGATCGGGAAAACGAGCGGGGGATAATCCGCCCACTAACTACCACTGTACGGGCGCATTTGGCAAGCCGCTCGCATCTGTACGTCTTCCTCAGAGACAGAATGTCGAACATGCTGTCGAAAGCAGGCCTCCGACCGTTTAATCTTCCGCCGGAGTTTTGTGCAAAGGAATACTCGCCCCGGATGGTGCAGGGCTGGTCAATAACGAGTTCCATCCTGCGGGACTTGTCCCAATATGTACGAGGCCACAACAAGCGCCTTGTAGTTGTGGTACTCCCTGCAATCTATCAAGTGTACACAAAATCGTGGGATGAATACATCAATGCTCTGAAGCTGAATCCCGATCTCTACGACCTCGACAAGCCCCAAAAACTTCTCGCTGAGTTTTGCAGTGCTGAGGGAATTGAGATGGTTGATGTGCTCCCTGCGTTGCGCTCAAACTCAGCCAAAGCTCAACTCTTCTTCCCCGTTGATGGTCACCCGACCAAAGAAGGCCATGAAATAATTAGCGAAGTACTTGCCGGCTACCTTTTGAGCAACGCTAATCCTCCAGACAACAAGTAGTCGCAGAAATTTACATAGATTTTGTTTTTAGTACAAGTATCATCTTGAATCGGCGATAATTAACAAAAATTACTCGTCTTGATTCTTGATTTTCCTATTCTATTCGTTATATTCAAGAGCCACTTGTGCACTTGTTAAACAAAAGCAACGTGAGGAGGGTAGGAAATGAGAACTTTTCAGGTTTTTCTTCTGTGGTTGTTCTGTGTTCTTTGTGTACCGCAACTTTCTGCGCAGGAACCAAGCGGTGGCATAATCACCGATCTTATCTTGTTCGACGATGCTCTGAACCCAAAAGTCCGGTTCCATCCATGGGCCAGCACCTTCAGCGGAAGTGATACGAACATCAAGAGAAACGGAACAGCGAGCCACAGGTTTGCATTCGGGAATCATGGCGGATTTCATGCATTCTGGCACGGGATAGCAAACGATCCTTCATGGTCAGGACCGGATACATCTGTTTTCTGGGCGCAGTCATCAAGCAGGCTTCAGGTGTGGGTGAGGTCTTCCACTGCTGAACCCGATAACTGTACATTTGAATTTTTTGATAACTTCGATTCACGCCTCGGAAGGGTCCATTCGGCGCCAATAGCGCAGGCAGACACGTGGTTCCTGATTGACGTGCCCATTCCTGCCAACCTGAGAAACATTCCATTGAAAGGAATTGAAATCTATGCGGGCGGGAGAAGCAAGAATCTCTGGATTGACGACTTCAAAATAACGAACGTACGACTCTATGCCGGGTCGGGTGTACGCGTTGTTGACATGAACTTCATCGGAGCGACCCAACTCGGCTTCTTCCCTTCCGCGAAAAAACAATTCTCAACCCCAACAGAGTTCACATCATTTGTCGTCAGGCGAGTCAGCGACAATGCCACGGTGTTTACCGGTGGCGCTCCCGTCCGGACTGTCACGGACGGACAGGGAGTCCTAAACGGAGCCCCTGTGTGGGTGGGGGATTTTTCGAACCTTCAGACGCCGGGCCGATACAAAATTGTTGCGGGGAACAAAGAATCCAGGCCGTTTGATATCCGATCAAACATCTACGACGAGGTAACGCGCTCCGCTCTTCGGTTCTTCTACTATCAGCGCGCATTCACTGCAATAACCCAGCAACACGCAGAAGGTCCCTGGTTCCGGCCAACGGATGCCGACAAAGCTCCGACAGGAATTGTAAAAGGCTGGCACGATGCGGGCGACCTGACAGTCTATAATGCGACCATGACGCAATCCATTTTCTGGCTGCTCGAAACGTGGTCTGATTTTGCCCCGACCGAAGACAATCTGAACATCCCCGAAAGCGGCAACGGAGTTCCCGACCTGCTCGACGAAACCCGTTGGGGAATTGAGTGGCTTCTCTCACAGCAAGAAGCGGCGGGCGGGTTCTGGTGCAACACCACCGCCGCCAACGGTACAAACTCGTACCCGTATGGTCAGACCTTCCCCCACACGGTTGCGCCGTACATTAAAGGTGTTCCCCCAACGACCCAGGCAACTGCAAAGGCAGTTGCTGTTCTCGGTTACGCCGCAGGTGTGTACAGACCTTTCGACCTTGTATTTGCGAATCGATGTCTTGAAGCCGCAACACGTGGCTGGAACTGGATGGTGGCAAATCCCAACCTCACCAATGACGGAAGCCCATGGGGAACCGGTAACATGCTCAACCCGTATGCCCAAGGAGGCGATCAATCCCTCCTCAAAACCAACAGGATGTGGGCTGCTGCAGGCATGTTGTATGCTACCGGAGAGCAGCAATACGAGAATGCATTTCAACAGTTCTACGAGCCGATCGGCTGGATCAGTTCATACAGCAAGAGTGAAGCGTTCGCGGCAAGTTTGTACTTGCGTGTTCCGAGCGGCGCAAACCAATCCACCAAAAATACAATCAGGCAACGCATTTTTGAGATGGCGAACGGAGTCCGCAATGATGCGCAGGGGCATCCGTTCCAGTTTGCAACACATTATTACTGGGGCTGCAATAGCAATGCAATGCACCGTAGCGGACAGTTTTCATGGCGGGCATACACGCTGGATACAACCCGCTCTGCCGACCGTGATCAGGGGTTGGCGAATATCGAATACTTGCTTGGACGAAACTATCTCAATCAATGCTATATCAGCGGCGTGACAGGTGTGACCGATCAACGCATGAAGGGTTTTCACCACTGGATGAAGGCTTTGAACGCAAATCCATGGCATTTCCCCGGCGCGCTTGCGGGCGGACCGAACCAATCGCCCGACCCGAATGATATTTCGTACCCGAATGCGCAACCATACCCCGTGTTCGGGTATTGGGGAGACCCTTCCAACCCCCGAACGGGAAGCGTGCCCATAGAGGGCCGTTTCACGGATAACGACAGTTGGTCAACAAATGAAGTCTGCATCAACTGGAATGCAGCCCTCGTGTACAATTTGTACGCCGCACGACGGGTTGCACGCGGTTCCTCGCCAACCGTGTCGCCAGGGGACAGGGGGGTGCCGAGCGAGTATGTTCTCGAGCAGAATTTCCCCAACCCGTTCAATCCGACCACTGAAATCCGCTTTTCCGTTCCTGAAGCAAGTTCAGTACGTTTGACCGTCTATAACATCCTCGGTCAGAAAATCAAAGTACTGGTGAACGACGTGATTGGCCAGGGCAACCACACTGTGGTTTGGGACGGAAGCGACAATGACGGCAAACAGGTTTCATCAGGAATCTACTTCTACCGAATGCAGGGAGAGAACTTCGCAGCAGTAAAGAAAATGATCTTTGCAAAGTAGAATTCCCTCCTCCTTTTGGAATACATCGAAAGCCCCATTTCTACGGAATGGGGCTTCTTGTTTCTCGAGGTCTGCTCTCGGCTCCGTCCGTTACTTCAACAAATCGAGATTCAGTGCCGTATTTCGTTGGACTTGCCCTGCCTTTTGAATATATTTCTTCAACAAAATCTTACTCATCAGGAATTGCCCAAATGAAAATCCTTATTTCCACGTTACTCGCCTTGCATTTCTTGTTCATGCCAACGTCGTGCAAGAATGAAATTAGAAATGAACTCAAGAGAGCAACAGAAAAGGAACCCGACACCTTCGTGCATTACGTCCGGGGAAAGATTATTTACCTTGACCTTGAAAAGCAAATGCTCACCGTGTCACACCAGGGTATTCCTGATTATCTTGAAGCAACAACGAGCAGTTTTCGTGTGGGGCATTCCTATCTCTTCGCGGGGCTTGAAGTCGGGAAAGAAGTTGAGGGAAATCTCGTAGTTTCAAAAGCTGATACGTGGCTTGAATCGTTGAACCTTGTTCTCCTGGAACCGCAAGGTGGTAAGATAACAGATCTTGTTATCTTTGATGAAGACACAAACCCCCTGATCTCCCTCGGATCGTACTCGATCAATAATCTGAACAGGACTACTACGGCGGCAAAAGTAGGCAAGTATTCTCTTGGCGCGCAATGGGGATATCATGCGGGATTGCAGATCAATATGCTGAACAGTGATACGTCGGTATTCTGGTTTCAAAAGAACTCCCGATTGCAGTTCTGGACCCGGTCAAGCGCAAGCGGCAACAGCGCACTCAATATCTCAATTGTCCCCCTCGGAGGCACCTACTTCTCCCTGAATCCCTCCTTTGATCCCGGATCGAGCGCAAACCAATGGTATTTGGTTGATATTCCCATTCCGGAGAATTTTCGTGATATGCCGTTCGTCGGACTCGTAATTCAGGGTCCGGGAGTGCAACACACGCGTTATATCGATGACCTGAAGATCACGAATGTTCGGCTGTATGCAGGTCCGGGTGAGCCGCCGGTTGCCGCCATCGATTACATCGCAGCATCCCAGATTGGATACGCGCCGAACATGAAGAAGCAGTTTACTTCACCTCTTGATTTTCAGTCGTTCCAGATTGTCCGGCTAAGCGACAATGCGGTGGTGTTCACGGGAGGGCCGCCCGTGCGTACCGTGAAATCGGACGTGGTGGGCGTGCCGCCGCCCAAAGTGTACTTCGGAGACTTCTCTCAATTCAAAACTCCCGGACGATACAAGATTGTCGTCGCCAAGAAAGAAAGCCTGCCGTTCAACATCAAGGACGATGTGTTTGATGCACCGATTGTTGCTGTTCAGAGGATGCTGTACTACCAGCGTGCCTTTACGGCAATTGAGGAGCCGTACGCCGAGAAGCACTGGACTCACCCGTCCGATGCCGACAAAGCGCCGCCCGGTGTTGTCAAAGGTTGGCACGACGCCGGTGACCTGACGATATATATGCCGACAGTTTGTCAAACCCTCTACTGGCTGCTGGAGGCGTATAACGATTTCCGGCCGACGGATGATCAAACCAACATTCCGGAAAGCGGCAACAACGTGCCCGACCTTCTTGACGAAACACGATGGGGCTTGGAATGGGTTCTTTCAATGCAAGACAACAACAAGTCTCAGAGCGGAGGATTTTGGGGAACGGCGTGCGTAGGATGCTCAAACAAGGATCAGGGGTATGGCAGAACTACACCGAACACTGTCGAACGGTACTGCAAGGTTCACCCACCCACAACACAGAATACCGCAAAAGCTGTAGCTGTGTTGGCATACGCTTCCGTGCTATATCAGCCTTTCGACAAGGACTTCGCCACAAAGTGCCTTACGGCAGCCAAAAATGGCTGGCGATGGATGCAATCTAACCCTAACTCCACAAGGGACGGAGGCACCAATTGCGATGCATATCAGCAGGGGAATGACCAAAACCAACTGAAATCTGCCCGAGCCTGGGCAAGCGCCTCGCTTTTCTACGCAACAGGCGAGCAACAATACAACGCCGCCTACCTGAAGGATTATCTGCCGACGGATTGGATTTCGTCGTACTCAAAGAATGAGGGTTTTGCGAACAGGACGTATTTACGAGCCGCAGGCGGCGACCCCAATCTCAAACAACAAATACGCGATCAAATCTACAACCATGCAGACGGCGTGCGCAACGATGCGAACAACCATGCATTCCAGTTCGGCACGTTTTACTACTGGGGATGCAACAGCAACGCAATGCACCGAACCGGGCAGTTTTCGTGGCCTGCATACCACCTTGACCCGACACGTACCGCAGATCGCGATGCCGGATTTGACAACCTTCACTATATTTTCGGCAGGAACTACCTCAACATTTGCTACGTGAGCGGCGCATACGCATGGGGCGCTACTCGGTACAGAACGGAAGGGTTCCATCACTGGATGAAGGCGCTGAACAGACCCGACTCGCTGTTTCATTTCCCCGGCGCACTGGCCGGAGGCCCGAATCAGGCCCCGGACTTCAACGACAAATCGTGGTTGAACAACACGCCTCCAACGTATGGCTACTTCGGCGACACACGCGGGGCTAAAGGAAGCCGCATCAGCAATATCCGCGACGGGAGAACGCCGCTCGACGGGCGTTTTACGGATAACGACAGCTGGTCGACAAACGAGATTGTGATAAGCTGGAATGCGGTATTTCTATATAACTTGTACGCGGCACGGGCAGCAATCAAGGATTGATTTCACCCTGGCTAACGCAGGAAGAGAATTGTCTCCGCGGCAAATGCAGAGCACCGTCAATGAAGTAGCTCCTCCTTTAGATACGGTTCGAGATGGCTTCTGAGTTTCGCGGTTGCAAGTTCATGCCCGGCAGAAGTCCAATGCCCGTCGAATGTGTGATACAACGGCCTCTCGGGAACCGAGGCGTTTTTGAAGTCCTCACACATATTGATGACTTTGATGCCTGCCTTGTTGCAGAACTTCTCCATGTGTTCCTGTGGCCACATGGAGTAAACACTGTCGGCCTCAAAATCCCAGAACTTGCGACCCTCCCTCCACTCCCATCCGTTCACCTGGATTCCATACGGGTACAGCGTTATCCAGAAATCGATATTTCGGTGTTGCAATGTGTCTCGAATCAGCGATATGTACTCCAACGATAGAGCCCAATCCTCGTCTCCCCGGTTGATGTAGTGACTGCGCAACTGGGCAAGCTTGTCGAAACGAAGATCGCCTGAACGGGAACCTTCACGTTTCCTTTGTTCGTTTCGCAGGTACACCCGAAATCGTACAAAATTGTAGAGACGGATATGGTCCTTGAGAAAGTCTTTTACTTCAAGCATGAGACGCGAAAGAAAAGAGTCTGCCTTTATGCTTCTGTTCAATGTTGGATCAAACGGAGCGGCGACCGGTACTCCGTCGCCGTCAAGACGCACGGTCTGCGAATATTGAATGTCATCGTAGAGATCTGAAATATCGAAGTTAAGGACAACAAGATCAGGTTGAAGTTGAAGTCCGTTGTGCCGCAGATACAGAAATTCCAGCAACGGGGAATAGCTGCCAACACCTGCGTTGATAACCTCGATTCGACGTTCCGATGGAGCATTGGCATTCAACGCTGCTTCGAGAAGTTTAGAAAACGTCTCTGCATGGTTAACCCCCTCTCCCACCGTGAACGAGTCTCCCAGCATCAGAATACGAAATGTGTTTGGTGGTTTGGAAACCGTAAACTCCCTGTCCCTAAGTCCCAGTGAGTTCGTGTTGAAGTCCGTATCAAAGTCAGTTCGGATGAGCCTGCCCTGTACGTTGGGCGGAATGACGTGGTTCAAGATCATGTCATCATTGAATGCGACGTACACACCGGTTGCATGTGGTTCAATAATTCTTACAATTGCCTCCAGCAAAAGAACACCTGCAAGGGTTCCGAAGAGAAGCAAGCCGAAAAGCCTCAGGCTCCTGCCGATAAAAGACTGAGCGGCAGATCCCGGTTTCATAATAGAGTCTCTCCTTGATAATGCAATTCGCCTGCTAGGGGCCTGCATATCGCAATGCAGGGCTCAGCGGAGTGCGGACGAGAGCCTCTCCGGAGCACAAGATCAGGATATAACATGATTGTCTGGCCCCTAAATACAGCAGGGCCTCGTCGTTGGATGGTTCACTGCAATCGGTCGATGAGCCTGACGGAGGCATTGTGGTAATCACTTCCTTGGAACGATACAGCGGGAGGAGGATCTCCTTTGGTCAGGATGGTCCTCCTCCGGAATTTGAGAACGAGCAAGTTCTAGAACAAGGTGTAAATGAACGGCGCCAAAGCCGAACCTTGAGTAAACACAAGTAGGAACCCAAGCAGTAGCAGCATAAACACGATTGGTCCGAGCCACCACTTCTTGCGTACCCGCATGAACTGCCACAATTCCCCTACAATAGCAAATTTGCTTCTTGCCACGAGTTCTCCTCCTATGAAATATGAAAATCTTAGAATGTCCGTGAGGCGTGTTTCGGGTCGAACTTGCTCAGATCACGCTTCACCCAATAGCTCTGTGCCGATCTGTCGATCTTCTCGTCAAGCAGATCCTTGCCAAGGGCTCTCATCAACAACCCGATGGGCGTGATGATAAGATAGAAAAAAATGCCAAGAAAAATGCGCGTCCAGAACCAGCCGAGTATGAACGCAAACTTCATCCAAGCATAGTGGAAATGCTTCATCACCGGATACGCAACATGACATAACGCGTAGATTGCGATGCCGGCAGGCAGAAAGATCTTCCACCAGAATGCCGACATTCCTGCACTCCAATCCCAGCCCGTCCAGCCGGCTATGTGACTATTCTTGACGAAGATAAAAGCAGCTATGGCCGTAAATACAATAAGGAATGCTTTTCCTGTCTTCTTAACTGCCTCACGCGAGGTGTCTACTTTTTCAATCAAGTTCGAACTCCTTCATCCAATCTGAATCTTGTTCAAGTGGTTTCTGTTGTGTTTTTGCAACGATGTAATTTCCAATCACCAGATAGTCCATATGCGTTCGCATCAGGCATTTGTACGCTTCCGCCGGACGGCAGACAATCGGTTCGCCGCGAACGTTGAACGACGTATTAATGATAACCGGGCAACCGGTTTTCTTGTAAAACGCATTGATGAGATCGTAATACATCGGGTTGGTTTCACGGACAACTGTTTGAATGCGGGCAGAGTAATCGACGTGTGTAACCGCGGGAATGTCTGAACGCGGTACATTCAGTTTGTCGATGCCGAACAACGCATCCTCCTCCGCCGTCATCTTTACGCGACGATCCTTGACAACATCCGCGACAAGAAGCATGTACGGGCTCTCACATTCCATCTCGAAATAATCCGAAACCTTCTCGCGCAGCACTGACGGAGCAAAGGGCCGGAACGATTCGCGGAATTTGATCTTCAGATTCATGATGGATTGCATCTTGGGCGAACGGGCGTCGCCGATAATGCTTCTGCCGCCAAGTGCACGGGGGCCGAATTCCATTCTGCCCTGGAACCACCCGATGACATTTTCGTTTGCAATGAGCTCGGCAACAGTGTCAGCCAGATCCTCCGGGGCAACTTTCTGATACACTATTTCATTCATTCGAAGGTAGTGCTCAATCTCGGCATCTGTGTACACGGGCCCGAGATATGATCCCGCCTGCGAATCCTTGACGTTGTCGGCTTGCCGTGGATTGTTCAGATACACATGCCACGTGTACAACGCAGCTCCAAGTGCACCGCCGGCATCGCCTGCAGCCGGTTGAATCCAGATATTCTCGAACGGACCTTCACGCAGCACCCGTCCGTTACCGACGCAATTCAACGCCACCCCGCCTGCAAGTACAAGGTTCTTCTGTCCGGTTTCCTTGTGGACATGCCGGGTTTGTCGCAACATGACTTCTTCAGTGACTTCCTGAACGGAACGGGCGAGATCCATTTCTCTTTGAGTAAGCTTTGTCTCACCAACGCGGGGGGGGCCTCCGAACAAGTCGGCGAACTTGTCGTTAGTCATCCTCAAGCCTGCACAGTAGTCGAAGAACTCCATGTTCATCTTGAATGACCCGTCTTCCTTCAAATCAAGGATATGATCATAGATCTGTTGAACATACTTCGGCTCGCCGTACGGCGCAAGACCCATCACTTTGTATTCCGCCGAATTGACTTTGAATCCTGTGAAATACGTGAACGCTGAATACAACAATCCGAGCGAGTGTGGAAAATTCAGTTCTCCATGAATCTTCAATTCATTCCCGCTGCCCACACCGTAACTCGTTGTCGTCCATTCTCCGACACCATCAAGCGTCAGGAATGCAGCCTCTTGATATGGCGACGGAAAGAATGCAGACGCCGCATGTGATTCATGATGTTCGGGGAATAGTATTTCGCCCTCATACCCCAAATCCTTCTCAATCATGTTGGGAATCCAGAGCTTGTCCCTCAGCCACAGCGGCATTGCCATGAAGAATGATTGAATACCCCGGGGGGCATACGCAAGATAGGTTTCGAGAAGGCGTTCAAACTTGAGCAATGGTTTGTCGTAGAAGGCGACGTAGGATAGATCCGACGCCGTGATCTTTCCCTCCGTAAGGCAATACTCGATCGCGTTCTTCGGAAAGTTGAAATCATGCTTCTTTCTGGTGAAGCGTTCTTCCTGCGCTGCTGCAATGATCTTGCCGTCTTTGATAAGCGCGGCCGCAGAATCGTGATAGTAGGCCGAAATGCCTAAAATGTACATTGCTCTTCTCGCTGGTGATGTTATTGTGTGGTGTGATTATTCAAAGATATTCAAAACATATCAATTTAATGTGCCGCAAGCCACAACTTGCATACGGCCAAACGTGCCGACTTCACAACTGGAACGAGCGTATATATTCCACCATTCGTTCACAGTCTTCCAGTGTTTCCACGGGTTTTGCCTCTCCTCCCTGAGCGGCAAGGTCATGGTGCTCCTGAATACTGAGCACAGAAAGTTGATTACTCTTAATCTCTTCAATACTTTTGCTTGCAGAAGCGGCTGCAGCAAGCGTTGTGATAAACGGAACCTTGTATTCCATTGCAGTCCGCCCGATCGCATGTTCATCTTCACGAGAGGTTTGCCCCAAGGGGGTCAGAATGATCAACTGTACCCAGCCGTTCTTGATAATATCAACGATGTTCAGCGTCCAATCCCCTGCTTTGAGAACAGGCCGGTTCGCAATGCCGTTCTCAGTAAGAAAATGCGATGTACCCTCGGTAGAGAGGATATTGAACCCGAGCCGAACATAGCTTCTAATGATGTTTGCAGCCCGCTCTTTTTTGTCATTATCATTCAAGCTGACAAAAATCGTTCCCGCCTGCGGCAACGCCATACCTGCGGCGATGGACGCTTTTGCAAAGGACACTCCAAAACTATCGGAGATGCCCATAACTTCTCCCGTTGATCGCATCTCGGGCCCGAGGAAATGCCTGGCTTGAGGAAACTTGTTGAACGGGAAAACCGATTCTTTAACAGAAACGTGTTTCGCCCAACTGAATCCTTTTACATCCAAATCCTTCAACTTTCTGCCCACCATGAGCTTCGCGGCAATTTTCGCCAACGGTACACCTGTTGCCTTGCTGACAAACGGAACTGTACGCGATGCTCTCGGGTTTACCTCCAGCACATACACAATCCCATCCTGCATTGCATATTGGACGTTCACAAGGCCCACAACGTTGAGCGCAAGAGCAAGTTTGCGCGTATAAGTCATCAACGTATGGAGTTGTTGAGCAGTAATATGATACGGCGGAAGAACGCAAGAACTGTCGCCGGAATGTATGCCCGCTTCCTCGATATGCTGCATCACACCGCCGATATACACATCTGCTCCGTCGCTCACAGCATCAACATCGAATTCGAATGCATCTTCGAGAAACCTGTCGATCAGCACGGGATGTTCCGGAGATGCAAATACTGCTTTTTGCATATACTCCCGCAACGCCTCATCACTATAGCAAATCTCCATCGCCCTGCCACCAAGAACGTATGACGGGCGAACGAGAACAGGATAACCGATCGTGGCTGTAATTTCCAACGCTTCATCGACATTTGAGGCGGTTCCCCACGGCGGACATGGAATGTCCAGTTCCCTTAGCAGTTTCCCGAAGCGTTTTCTGTCTTCCGCAAGATCGATTCCTTCGGTTGAAGTCCCGATAATCTTGAAGCCATTTGCTTCAAGCGCCTTGGCAATTTTCAGCGGCGTTTGGCCACCAAAACTCACAATAATCCCGTCCGGCCTCTCTTGCTCGCAGATACTCAACACATCTTCCAATGTCAGAGGCTCGAAGTACAGCTTGTCGGTCGTATCGTAGTCCGTTGAGACGGTTTCGGGGTTACAGTTGATCATGATGGTCTCGTACCCTTCTTCCTCAAGACCCATTACACCGTGTACGCAACAATAATCGAACTCAATTCCCTGTCCGATACGGTTCGGCCCGCCGCCAAGTATGATAATCTTTTTCCTGTCAGACCGTAGCGATTCGTTCTCGGTTTCATAGGTCGAGTAGTGGTACGGCGTTTCTGCTGCAAACTCTGCGGCACACGTGTCAACAGTCTTGAACACAGGAATCACGTCAAGTGTCTTGCGAAGGTCGCGGACTGTTTTTTCCTCCGTCTTCCAGATTGTAGCAAGTTGGCGGTCGGAAAAGCCATACTGTTTCGCCTTGAGCAATATGTCGCGGGTAATTTTCTTCACTGTCGTCTGTCTATCGCTTCACGCTTCAATCGAATATCCCTTCAATTCTTCTTCCATGTCGACAATCTGTTTAATATTGAAAAGGAACCAGGGATCAATCTTGGTAATCGCGAACAACTCCTCAATTGACATTCCAAGCAAAAAGCCGTACCGGAGATAAAAGATATTTTCGGGTCTGGATCGTGAGAGTTGTTTTTTGATTTTCTGTTTCCACTCTTCTTTTTCTTCGAGAGAGAGAAGTGCCGGGTCGAAGGAATCCTTGCCGTCGGAACCAAGTCCGAAGCGTCCCTGCTCAAGGGAGCGGAGGGCTTTTTGCAGGGCTTCCTTGAACGTTCGTCCGAAGGCCATCGCTTCGCCGACGGATTTCATTTGAATCCCGAGCGCGCTGTCCACGCCCTTGAACTTCTCAAAATCCCAACGCGGAATTTTCACGACAGTGTAATCAATTGTCGGCTCAAACGAGGCCGGCGTGAGTTTGGTAATGTCGTTGGGGATTTCATCAAGCGTATAGCCGACTGCCAGCTTTGCGGCAATCTTTGCAATAGGGAAACCCGTGGCTTTTGAAGCAAGAGCTGATGAGCGCGAGACACGAGGATTCATTTCGATAACAAGACGGCGGCCTGTTTGCGGGTTAACGGCAAATTGAATATTCGATCCGCCCGTTTCGACTCCGATGGCACGAATGATCGTGAGAGCATCATCGCGCATCGCTTCGTATTCCTTGTCTGTCAAAGTCTGTTGGGGCGCACATGTAATCGAATCGCCGGTGTGCACACCCATCGGATCGAAATTCTCAATCGAACAGATGATAACCACATTGTCTTTCAGGTCCCGCATTACTTCAAGTTCGTACTCTTTCCACCCGAGGATGGACTCTTCGAGCAGTACTTCGTGAATCGGGCTAGCTTCAAGTCCATGTTCAAGCTTCTCGATGAACTCATCGCCATTCTCCGCAATGCCGCCTCCGGAACCCCCGAGTGTAAATGAAGGCCGGATGATAATAGGGAAGTTGATCCAACCGGCGAGCTTCAACCCTTCTTCGATTGAACGGACAAAACCTCCACGCGGGGTTTCTATTCCCACTTCATCCATGGTTTTTTTGAACAGCTCGCGATCCTCCGCTTTTTCAATGGCTTCAAGCTTTGCCCCGATGAGTTCAACATTATGTCGCGCCAGTACACCGCTTTTTGCAAGAGCAACAGCAGTATTGAGGGCAGTTTGCCCTCCCATTGTGGGCAGGATTGCGTCAGGATGTTCCCGCTCGATAATCTTTTCAACAAAAGCAGGAGTGATGGGTTCAATGTAGGTTCGGTCAGCCATATCCGGGTCTGTCATAATAGTCGCCGGATTGCTGTTGATGAGGATAATGCGGTAGCCCTCTTCACGCAACACTTTGCAGGCTTGCGTTCCAGAATAGTCAAATTCGCAAGCTTGCCCAATGACAATAGGCCCCGCACCTATGATCAGGATGGAATTAAGATCAGTTCGTTTTGGCAAAAGAACAAGTCCCCAGAATCGTGTGGATTCAAATATAACAAACTGCTGTCTGTGAGGCAAAGTTTTATATCACAAATAGCAAAGGCGATTCGCAACGAATCACCCATGTCTCGCACTCATTGAGAATCCCTTTGAATAACCGTTTCAGGTCGAGAGGATGGAAGCAAGTCGCCATAGATCTTTGTCTATCGACTTGCGTTTTGTCCACGTTTCTTTGAGCGGTGTAAATGAGATTTTCCCGTGAATTTCACCCACCATTACTCCACTTTGACCTTCAAGCAGGGCGTCGACCGCAGCCACGCCAAGCCGGCTCGCAAGCAACCGATCGCGGGCGGTCGGGGTTCCTCCCCGTTGGATATGCCCCAGTACGCAAATCCTGTAATCGTACCCCGCGGCATCCTTGATTCTTTCTGCAAGGCTGAGGGCGCCACCTGATTCTTCCCCTTCGGCGACAATGATTATCGCGCTGCTTTTGTGGCGTTTTGAACCAGCAAGTGCCTCTTCCAATTCCGAAATATTGGTTTGCGTTTCGGGTACTGCGATGTGTTCTGAACCGGATGTAATTCCTACGTCAAGCGCAATAAATCCGGAATCCCGACCCATGACTTCAACATAAAAAAGCCGATCATGCGACGCGGCGGTATCACGAATCTTGTCTATCGCCTCCACGGCAGTATTTACTGCCGTATCATACCCGATGGTATAGTCTGTTCCAAAGAGATCGTTGTCGATTGTGCCCGGCACTCCGATAATCGCCACGTTGTGTTCCTCGGCTAACCTCGTCGCTCCTTGGAAGGTTCCATCGCCACCAATTGCAACCAAGCCGTCAATATCGGCATCCTTCAGGTTTCCTGCTGCCCGGGCACGGCCTTCCGGTGTGCGAAACTGCTCCGAGCGTGCAGTCCGAAGAATTGTTCCGCCGCGTTGAATGATGTTTGAAACCGAACGCGCCTGAAGGTCAACAAATCTCCCCTCAATCATCCCTTCATACCCGTATTGAATGCCTACAACTTCCAGCCCGTTGTAAATCGCACCGCGGACAACGGCGCGGACACAGGCATTCATGCCCGGGGCATCACCGCCGCTCGTAAACACTCCAATTTTCTTCATATAGTTTGTGCTAAAGCTAACATTCACAAATTCGGTTTCAAATCTATTCAACAACCTTTTGAAATGCAAAGAATTTCCCTCACAATCTTGAATCTTCACATCAATATCGCTATGTTCATCAGGCGATCAACACCATCCTTCCGGTCGCTGCTTCTTCTACCCTGCTTCCGGCAGAACGCAAACCTTATTCATTAACACTGAAAGGTTTCTATGTCGTCAAACAATGAACGGTGGGGCTCGCGTGTCGGGTTGGTGCTGGCAATGGCCGGCAACGCGGTCGGCCTCGGCAACTTTCTCCGGTTTCCCGTACAGGCCGTGAACAACGGAGGCGGGGCTTTTATCATCCCCTACCTCGTTTCATTTCTCGTCATGGGCATTCCTCTTCTGTGGATTGAGTGGTCGATGGGACGATTCGGAGGAAAGCAGGGAAACCACTCAACACCTTACATTCTCGACAGCATGACGAAGGCCCGATGGTTCAAGTACTTCGGTGTGTTCGGCATCTGGACGAATCTGGCGGTTGCGGCCTATTACTGCTACATCGAATCGTGGACGATGTCGTACGTCTACCATTCAATCATGCGCTCGTTCAGCGGCCTCACGCAAACAGAAGTTGCCCAGTTCTTTGTGAACTACCTTGACGTTAACCAGTCGTACACCGGAATACCGTTTGAAGCAGTGTTTTTCTACATCCTCTGCTTGTTGCTCAACACGTGGATACTCTCTCACGGACTCAGCGGCGGCGTGGAGCGGGCAGCAAAAATAGGAATGCCCTTGCTCATTCTCTTCGGCTTCTTCCTTGCAATCAGAGGCCTCACGTTGGGTACATCGGGCGCTACACCCGATCATCCCGATGCAAGCGCCTGGGCCGGCATCGATTTCTTGTGGAATCCGCAATTTGATTCACTCAGCAACCCGAAGGTCTGGCTTGCTGCTGCCGGGCAGATTTTCTTTACGCTCTCGGTCGGTATGGGAACAATCCACTGCTACGCGGCCTACGTCAAGGCAAAGGATGATATTGCCCTCAATGCAATGTCAGCAGGATGGATGAACGAATTTGTAGAAGTCTGTTTGGGCAGCTTGATCGTTATCCCCATCGCCGCAGGTTATCTCGGACTTGATTGGGTGAAGGAAAATGCAGGATTCGGTATGGCGTTTCAGACAATGCCGTTCCTCTTCGAGAATTGGGGGCCATTCCTTGCTACAATGGCGGGGTTGTTCTGGTTCGGACTCTTGTTTTTTGCAGGCATTACCTCCTCCCTTGCTATGGGAACGCCGTGGATGGGATTCATGCAGGATGAATTCGGATGGAGCAGGCGAAAGTCCGCTTGGTCATTTGGTACGATTACACTAATCCTCGGCGTCCCTACCGTGCTCTTTTACAGTTATGGCGTGTTCGATGAGTATGACTACTGGGCAGGAACCGTTTCACTTGTCGTGTTTGCTCTCGCGGAGTCAATCCTGTTTGCGTGGATTTTCGGGATGGATAAAGGCTGGCGGGAGATCACCAGCGGCGCAGACATGAAGGTGCCGGACATTTACAAGTTCATTATCAAATGGGTGACGCCGTTCTTTCTCTTGTTTGTCTTCATAGGCTCAATCTTCTCCCCCCTTGGTGGAGATTGGACGGGTGCAATCGCCAGCCTCACCAGTGGAAACGGATGGCCGCTCGACAACGGCTCGATCATCCGGCAGCTTTTTAACAGCGGTTTGCGTGAACAAATTGCAGCGGCAACCGATCCGGCGGTAAAGGCGGAACTCGAAACACGCCTCACATACATTATCGGTGCACGCATCCTTTTGACGACAGTATTCGTCGGAATCGCCTATCTTGTTTATCTTGCATACAAACGTCGAACAGCAACGGGGAGATTATCATGACAACACTTGCAATCGGAACGATGGTAACTACCATGAGTATCATTGTAGCACTCACAGGATATTTCTTCATGAAGATGTTGCGAACACCGCGCAAACCGGATGACGATACACAATAGTCTGAAGCTCACCAACACACTCAAATGCAAGAGCCGAATCCTTCGATTCGGCTCCTGTGTTTCCGGTTCTATGCCGTTTATGACATTGCTATACCGGCTCCCAATCAAGATGTTTTTTGTAGAAATTGATAAGCCCGTTCGTAGAGGAATCGTGGGAAACAACCCTTGCTTGTGTTGCGAGTTCGGGCAGGATTGTTTTTGCGAGCTGCTTGCCCAACTCGACACCCCACTGATCAAAGGAATTGATGTTCCAGATTATCCCTTGCACGAAGATCTTGTGTTCATACAACGCAATCAACGAGCCGAGAACCCGGGGCGTCAGTTTCTTGAACAGAAGGGAATTTGTCGGGCGGTTACCCGGAAATACTTTGTGCGGCAGAAGCGCCTTGATCTCTGCACGACTCAATCCTGCGGCTTTAAGTTCCTCCCTCGCTTCCTTCGCCGTCTTTCCCCGCATCAACGCCTCCGTTTGAGCAAAGAAATTCGAGAGAAGAATAGCATGATGCTCTCCCAAGGGATTATGTGTTTCAATCGGCGCGAGAAAATCCGCCGGAATCAATCTTGTCCCTTGATGGATGAGTTGATAGAATGCATGCTGCCCATTTGTTCCTGGCTCACCCCAAATCACAGAGCCGGTAGCGTAATCCACTTCCCTTCCCTCACGATCAATGTACTTCCCGTTGCTTTCCATGTCCCCCTGCTGAAGATATGCAGGAAAACGATGGAGGTATTGATCATAGGGAAGTACAGTATGTGTCTCCGCATCAAAGAAATTATTGTACCACACACCGAGCAGCGCAAGGATGACGGGTAAATTCTGCTCCAGCGGTGCAGATCGGAAATGCTCGTCCATTTCAAATGCGCCCGTAAGGAGTTCTATAAAATTCTCAAATCCGACCGCCACTGCGATGGAAAGGCCTATTGCCGACCACAATGAGTATCTTCCTCCAACCCAATCCCAAAAAGCGAACATATTCTTCGGGTCAATGCCGAACTTCCCCACTTCCACGGTATTCGTCGAGGGGGCGACAAAATGTCTTGCAACCGCCGTTTCATCACTTGCAGAGGCAAGGAACCACCGCCGTGCGGAGAATGCATTGGTGAGTGTTTCCTGAGTGGTGAATGTCTTGGAAGCTATGATGAACAATGTTGTTTCGGGGTCGCAGAGTTTCAGCGTTTCGGCAAGATGGGTTCCGTCTACATTCGACACAAAATGAACATTGAGCCCGTGCAAGGTGTACGGCTTCAGCGCTTCTGTCACCATCACCGGCCCGAGATCCGATCCGCCGATACCGATATTGACAACGTCGCGAACGGGTTTGCCCGTGTATCCTTTCCAATCGCCGTTCCGCACCGATTCACTGAACTCTTTCATCTGCCCCAGCACGGCTCGAATGTTGGGCGTAACATCTTTTCCATCAACCTCAATGGGACGATTTAAGCGATTCCTCAAAGCAACATGCAGCACAGCCCGATTCTCGGTGAAGTTGATTTTCTCTCCGCTAAACATCTTCTCGCGCCAGCCTTCTACGTCGGCCTGTCGGGCAAGGTCAAACAGAAGCCGCATGGTTTTTCCCGATATACGGTTTTTTGAATAATCAACGAATATCCCGCATGCTTTCATCGAGAATTTCTCGAAACGTTTCGGATCCTTTGCAAACATTTCGCGCATGTGCCTGCGTGCCATTTTCCTGTGGTGAGCGGCAAGCGCTTTCCACGCCTTGGATTTCGTGAGTTTTGACATGGGAATTCCTTCGGGATTCTCTGTTGTTCTTCAGTAGTGGTGAAGTGAATATAACGAGATGAGAGAGAAAACCCAACTGTCGGCGCCTTGCTCTTCGTGCTTCAAATTTCTACTTTATGAAAGCTCAAACATCGAACTACTCATGAACCTCCAACTTTCCCGCCCCTTGATCTTCTTTGATCTCGAAACTACGGGCACAGACATCGTCGCTGACAGGATCGTGCAAATCTCCGTCCTGAAGATTCATCCCGACTCGTCGGAGGAGTCACGGACGAGGCTCATCAATCCTGGCATGCCTATTCCGCGGGAGGCTTCGGCCGTTCACGGGATAACAGACGACATGGTCAGAGATCAGCCACACCTTAGGGCTATAGCACGGGGACTCTTCGACTTCTTCTCCCGTTGCGATATTGCCGGCTACAATTCAAACTACTTCGATGTGCCGTTTCTCGTGGAAGAATTTGCCCGTTGCGGCATCGAATTCCCGCAAGAAGGAACTAAGCTCATCGACGTGTGCACAATCTTCAAGCGGAAAGAGGAAAGAACTCTGACGGCGGCATACAAGTTCTATTGCGGGAAGATTCTTGAAAACGCCCACAATGCCGAAGCGGATGTGCGGGCAACGTTCGAAGTCTTCAAAGGGCAACTCGACCGTTACGAGGATTTGGGTTCGGCTACAGTTGAGGAGTTGCACGACTATTGCGGCCGCGAGGAAATCGTCGACTACGCACGCAAACTGACGAAGAATGAAGCCGGCGAGATTGTTTTCAATTTCGGCAAGTACAAAAATCAGTCGGTGGCATCACAATTGGACTACGCGCAATGGATGGTTGATAGCGATTTTCCGGAAAGCACAAAAACCATTCTTCGCAAAATCATAAGCGCGCAATCGTCTTGAGCGCCGCTACGTACCGGTTGCCTTCGCCAGCGCATCGAGCACAATTCCCGTGGTAATAACCTCAGGGAGAACAATCGGCTCATTCGGTCTTCCAGCCGGAAAGATAACGTACAGAGGAACGCCTGACCTGCCAAACTTCTGAAGTAGCCGTGTAATTGACTCGTTCCTGTTTGTCCAATCCGCCTTCATGGAAATAATGTTGTCACCGTTCAACCGCTCAACAACGACTTTGTCGGCAAGGACTGTTTTTTCGTTGACTTTGCATGTAAGACACCATTCAGCCGTGAAATCAAGAAACACAGTCTTGTTATCTCTCAAGTGGGACTCAAGACTTTCCACGGAAAATGGATGCCATGCAACACCCGCCACGTTCTGCGGCGATGAAGTCGTGTTTGAGTACGAATCAGATTGTGCGAGAACATCGCGTGCTTCAAGTACATCACCGATAAACAGTTTGTAGCCTGCAATCACAAGAAGAATCGCTACTCCCCACGAGCTGAAGTACTTGGTACGTGATGCGGTGAGTGTCGCAAATCTCCCCAAAATCCAACACGCTAACGCGACAAACAGGAGAAACGCAGCCGTCCAAATAACGGCCTCCATGCCAAGTTGCGAGCCGAGAACCTGCAATAGCCAAACCATCGTCCCCATCATCAGGAAGCCCATGAATTGCTTCGCCGTCACCATCCACTCGCCGGGTTTCGGCAAGAACCTCATCCATTTCGGCTTCGCTGTAAGAATCAGATACGGAAGCGACATGCCGAACGCAACGCTGGCAAACAACAACAGAATGATATAGGCAGGCTGAGAGAATGCGAATCCCATTGCAGAACCGAGAAACGGAGCTGTACAAGGCGTTGCAAGTACTGTCGCAAAGACTCCCTCCGAGAATGATGCAACATAGCCTTTGTCCTTGTCGCGCTTCTCGAGCGCACTGCCAAGCCCGACGAACGCCAGCATGAACGGAAGGCTGATCTCAAACACGCCGAACAGACTGAGGCCGAATGCAAAAACCACCGTGCTCATGCCGATGACGAAGAGAGGCTCCTGAAACTGAAAACCCCACCCGACATGCTCGCCTGCCGTCTTCAGGAAAATGACAAGAAGTGCAAGAACAAGGAATGAACCGAGAATCCCGAACGAGAAGAACCATCCGAGTTTCTTGACACGTACCGGTTCGTCTCCCGACATTTTCACTAATCCGAAAATCTTCAGGCCGATAACCGGCAGAACGCATGGCATCACGTTCAACAACAATCCACCGATAATGGCAAACAGAATGAATAGCACCAACGATTGCTCGGATTGCGCTGTCTCGATTGTCGTAAATGTCTGATCGAACAAGCCGCCGCCACTCTGCAATGTCGATGATCCAGATTCTCCTTCTATCGGTATTGTTGAGGTAAATTCTTTCGGAAGCGGAATTTCGACAGTGCCGGAGCGCAATTCCTCGCCCTGCAGTTGGTACACCAGTACGCCTTTCAGTGTCAACGCTTCGTCAACCTTCTCATAGGCCGATAGCGGAATCCGAAGAACTGCACGACGGCCGTCTGCGACAACACTCGTTCTACCGAGGGACAGCTCATCAACAATCTCGGGGAAGAAATCCGGAATCTCGCCGGGCTTTACGAGTAGCGATTTTCCGCCCGAAGCCTCCAGGGTCAGCACAACCTCGCGATTCTTTGTTTCAGTCTTGAGTGAAAGATCAGGGCCTGGTGAAAATGGCTGCGGAACTTGTGACCTGAATTTCTCGAACAGTTCAGCATGTGCCTTTTCAGGCACCCGATCCGCAACCGGCAATGTCATCTCAATTTTTGCATCACCCGGAATGCAGAGCTTTTCACATTCCAGCCAACTCACATCAGCTTTCAGCGTAACGGAACTTCCGCTCTTCAGTGAACGCGGCGGCGTAATCTGAACCAGCAACATATTCTCGTCGGCGTAGCCGTACGTGAGAACGTCGCCGCTTTCGTTGTACTTATGTGGTAACGGCCACTCAATCTCACCGGCAGCAAACCCGTCAGGCAACGCCCACTTGATCTCGGTGGGCAACCCTGATTCACCGCCGTTTTTCCAGTACGTGTGCCACCCTTCATCCATTTTCATCAATATGCCTGCCGTGAAGGAGACGCCCGGCTGAATGGAACGTACATCAGCTATCAGGGCAACTTGTGTGTGATGTTTCGTATCTGCCGCCTTGAAGAGTTGTGTCTGTGCAGTCACGAAAGAGGGCGAAAGCAACATCAATATCAGAAGTGTCGAAACGATCATTTCAGAGCCAATAATTGAAAAACATATCGAAAGACAAGGCTATTCTGTACATAATGATACCCAAAACGAGAGGAATTTACAAGGAGAGCGGTGTGAGGCGAAGCGGAGCGGGATACTATTTCTTCTCTTCTTCTTTCCGATGGAGAAATTCCTGCTTCCTCCGCTTTCTGATAAGAAGAACGAAATAGCCAAATATGCCGAACGCGATCAGCGCAATAAGCAGAAGATTGTCTCTGAAGAAATCGATGTAGCCGGAATCCATTCTGAAGTTCGATAGGGGAAGAAAGCTAAAGGTCGTACGAAAAACGGAGGTGTTTGTTTCTTTCAAGTCCACAAGAATATAGCAATCACTCCATGAGTTTGCAAGAAGAAGTGGAAAGAGTTTGCCTGCGCGATCAGAGTTTCAGCCATTCGGCGGTGAGGTCTTGGAGATCTTTCGCCCGAATTTTGGGAGATGCAAATGCGCCAGCAAGAATACGTTGCCGCAGCGCTTCGTACAAACACACCGCGCAGGCGACGGAGATATTCAGGCTTTGAATCATCCCCACCATCGGAATGACAAAATTGCAGTCTGCCTTTGCGGCAGCCTCATCGCTGAGGCCCCGATGCTCGTTACCGAACACAAGGGCAACTTTCTGCGTCAAATCGAGATCGTACAAACTCATTCCCTCTGTCACAAGATGTGTTGCATAGATTTTGAAACCTTCCGAACGAAGCGTGCTGTAGCATTCATCAACCGATGTATGCTTCCGCCGCTCGAGCCATTTGTTGGCGCTGGACGAGCTTTTCTTCCCGATGCGGGGAAACCTCTCTACGTTGTACAGAAGTTCAACGCGCTTGACGCCTACGGCATCGCACGAGCGGAACACGGCGCTGACGTTGTGCGGATCATGAATGTTCTCCATCACAACAGTCAAATCCGGTTGACGATGACGCAACACGTGATTGATTTTCTGAATTCGACGTTCGCTTCGCGGCATGAGTTATTCCCGTACCGGTTGTGGTTCCGCAAGGGCGGCATTCTCCCTCCGGATTTGAAGAAGAATGATCGCACAGATGACGAGAAATGCGCCTGCAGTCTGGACTCCGCTCAGCAATTCTCCCAAAACAACGGCCGCCGTTCCGATTGCCACAACGGGTTCAAGTGTGCTTGTGATGACTGCCCGGGAAGGAACGATGTACCGCAGTCCTCCAGAAAAGAGAAGATTCGGAATCAAGACAGATACCATCGCGAGAATGAACAGAACTCCCCACGTTTCAGCGTCAGGACTTTGAGCAGCCACAACCCATGGCGGATTGATGAAAAGCCAGAAGAGTGAAGCAAATGCAATGCTGTAGAATGTGACACTCAGAACGCTGTACTGTACAAGAAGATGCCGAGTCACGATTGTGAGAATCGAAAACGTTATGATGGAGCCGATACCGGTAAACACACCGAGACGTGAAATGCGCATAGTGGAAAGCTCGAGACCTGTCACGGCAAGGAAGCATCCGAGCAACGACAGAATTGCCGCAACCAACTTGAGAGTTGTGAATTTCTCTTCCTTCCGCCATACTTCATACGCCATGACAAACAGGGGTGCTGTGTATTGAATCGTGATTGCCGTCCCGACAGTACTTTCCCTGATTGTGATGTAATATGTCAGATTGGCTCCGGCTAAGCCCGCAACACCCAGCAAGGCAAACCGCCCGAAATCAGAAAAGCGAATCCGCAAATGCTGCCTCGAAAACAGGAAGAGGGCAACGAACATCACCATGCACGAGAACGATGCACGAGCCTGTGCAAGCAATACAGCATCCAATTGCTGGTTCAGGAGGAACTTTGCAAGCGTTGCGGCTGCTCCCCAGAAACACGCCGCTCCGATAATCATCAGGTACCCCTTGAGATCTTTCATGCGTCGGGCGATGTGTCAAGCGCTTCAGCTTTCCTTCGGCAGGACTCGGCTTCTTCATCTTCACCTGCCAGCTCGTACAACCGGGCAAGACGTTTGTAGAGCAGCGAAGGGTGAATTACGTTTTCAACTCCCCTGTTCACGAATTCGATAATGGAGGACAAAGGGGGAATATTGAGGTCGGGTTCGTAGCAATCGCATGCATCAAGATAGGGGTCGGGCTCGGACGGACGGGCCTGCGCAGCCTTCTGAAAATAATGAAATGCCAATTCGTAGTTGTCGTTTGTGGAGGTTGTGGCTTCAAAAATCGTGGCAAGCCAGAGAAAAATGTCGTACGCAATTTCAGGGAATTCGCCGGCGAGTTTCTCGCCGAACAGGCGGACTTCATCCGGGGTCAGTGAGTGGTTCCAGAACAGAAGCCGGTAGAGTTCAATGTCTGCTATCCGTTGTCCAATAGCCGACTCAAACGCATCGAAAATCTCGTTAAAATCCTCCGAAGAAGAAAAGCAGCGCCGTATTTCCTCCCTGGTGTAGGTGTGCATAGGATGAGTTTCAGACGGGATTAGACTCCCTCCACAATAATGAACCCTTCTCTGAAAATCAACCTTCACAAGCGAAAAACGGGCAGTCCCGGTGCGGAACCGCCCGTTTGCCAATCATATCCGGTTTGAACTTACCTGACGAGAATCATTCTCTTTATCTCCGACTTGCCGCCCGATTGAAGCCGATAAATATACACGCCGCTTGCAAGTCCGGCCGCATTGAATGTTCGTTTGTAGAATCCGGCCGGAAGATTCTCATTGACGATCGTCGCCACTTCCTTACCCAGAATGTCATAAACCTTCAGCGATGCAGTGCTCGATTGCGGCAACCGAAAATCGATTATTGTCGAGGGATTGAAGGGATTGGGGTAGTTCTGGTCGAGGCCGAAAGCGAGAGGTACGTCGGTCGCCTGCCCGACACTTGTCGGTGTTGCATAGTAGAAACGGAACGTATCTACGCTGGCCGTTGTGTTCCACTCATCACGAACAGTCACGCTCCACGTATATTGCTGGCCGTTCTGCAATACTGCACTGTTCGTGAACGACGTAACACTGTCGGTTGCCCGCCACGTCGTGTCGAGTCCCCCCGCTCCGGCAAGATGAATCTCGTACCAATGCGGATCCTTGTTTAAGTCGGCAGTTTTGTTCCATCGAAACTGGATTGTGTTCTGGACGCGTACGGTATCGTTATTTGCCGGAGACGAAAGGTGAACGGGGAGTCTCGGCGCAAGGTCGCTGAACCGGAACACCCACAAACCGTTCTGCATATCGCTGGCGACAATCTTCCCCGAGGGAAAATACGGGTACACACCCCACACACCGGCGTAATTCCCGGGCGGTTGCGTCGAAGTATCAAAGCCGCCTGCATCAAGAGGCGAGGCGGGATTAGCAAGATTGACTACCCGAACCCCGGCGGTGTACCATGCCACGTACGCATAGTCGCCCCGAATTGTAATATTGTGAACGATGTCTGATGGCGTAGCAGTGAACGTTGCTGCAGGAGCCGAAGGAATGGCCGGAAGATTCGACCTGTCCCAAATCTTGAGCGTTTTGGGAGTCGTGCCTATTTCGTCCGTGGTGATGACATACCGCTTGTCTCTTGTCACCCAAGCGTTGTGTGTTCCCGAGCCGGAATACGTAATCTTGCCAATGGTTTGTATATTCGATTTGTTTGTCGCATCCGCAATGAAGAGCCCGCCGTTGCTGTACACTGCCGACGCATAGATGGTATCATCCAAAACATAACTGTCATGAACATACAACGGACTGTACTCCCCGGCATACGTAGGATTGACCGGATCATGGCTTAATCGGAAAATCACCATTCCTCGTTGGTCACGCGATCCCCAATTGGCGCAACCGTTCAGATACATATAATCGCCGTGAATGGAAATTGTATGCGCCTTTGCAGTATTTTTGGTGAGAGTGTCGGGATGAACGTACGTGAATGAATTGACGAGTCTGGCCGTATCGGGCAGTTGCGAGAGGTCTATGATCTGTGTGCCGCCTCCCGCCTCCGAAACAACGTACGCATAGTGTTTGTAGGTTTTCATCTCACGCCATCCGCTGGCAGGCCCGGAAATGAATGCCACTTCTTGCGGATTGTTATCGACGGTAATATCAATAATTGATGTCCCCGGCGGCCTGCCGCTGCTTCCGTTGCACGCAAGCAAGGCATACTCGCGCCCGTCAGGGGCTGTATACCCCCAGATAGCGGAGTACCCTCCACCGTTCTTGACATTTAGATGTCGTAATGTATCGAGATGTGTTGGCTGGGCAAAGGCACTGCCGGAAAGGCATGCCAATGCCACGACGAAGAAGAAAGGTGATTTCAAGGCTTTCCCTTTGTTGTTGGAAGAACAGTTTGCAACTATCGGACAATCATCATTCTCTTGTGTATCGCATTGCCGCCCGCCAGCAAACGATAGAGATAGACGCCGCTCGGCAAGTTCCCCGCATCAAATGAAACCGATTTCACGCCCGCAGCCTGCACTTCGTTGACCAGAGTGGCCACCAATTCGCCGAGAGTTGAATACACTGTAAGTTCAACGTGAGAAGTTGCGGGAATCGAATACTCAATCGTTGTTGCCGGATTGAACGGGTTGGGATAGTTCTGCGAAAGTGTGAATGTCAAAGGCCTTTCAGGTGCCGGAGTTGAAGAACTACCGGCCCTGTACACAATCTGAAACGTATCAGGGCTCGAAACATCAGTGAATTCATCCCTGATCCAAATGTGCCAGCGATACGTCTGCCCGTTTTGCATCGATGCAAACGGCGTGATTGTCAGCGATGTATCACGTGTCGTGAGTAGCGTGTCGAGTCCCGGTCCCCACATATGCAGTTGGTAATAGTGGGGATCTTCGGCCTGATTTGCTGCCGATCTCCATCGGAACGTCTTTGCAACACCCTGACTGAATGTATCGCTGTTGGCAGGGGCCAATAGCGGCGAGCGCAGGCGTGGCGCGAGTCCGTTGAAGTTGAAAAGATATAACCCCGTCTGCATATCCGATCCAATCCATCTCCCCGAAGGAAAATAAGGATAGACTCCCCAGCAGCCGTCGAAGCCGCTGGCGGGGCCGGGAGCGGGATAGGAATCATAAGAACCCGCAACAACGGGCGAGGTCGGGTTGCGCATATCCAGCACGTACATCCCTTCTGTATAATGGGAGATATACGCATAGTGGCCGCGGCCGTGCACGTTGTGAATTTTTCGTGAGGGATTTGCCGTGAATGACGCAATAGGAGTATACGGCGGGCCGCTTCCGAGATTCTGCATGTCCCACACCTTCAGACTGGAAACAGTCGAGCCTATCTCATCCGTCGTCAACGCGTAGCGCCCGTCGATTGTTGCCCACGCGTGATGCGTTCCGCTGCCCGTATAGGAAATCTTCCTGATAAGTTGCGGATTGGCTTTGTTGCTGATATTTACAACGTACAACCCTCCACCGCCGTAAATGGCAGCGGCGTACAGCGTGTCATTGCGAACGTAGGAATCGTGAATGTACATCGGCTGGTATTCGCCGACATATTCCGGGTTGGTGGGATCGTTCTTGAGGGAGAAGATGATCATACCTGACGGTGACCATCCGTTAGATCCGTTCAAATACAGATATCCGTCCGCAAGGGTTACCGTGTGAGAAGTGAGCGTGTTGCGTGTGCCACTCACATAATTGAATTCGCGGACGAGAAGCCCTGTTGTGTCGGGCAGGCGCGAGAGATCGACTATCTGCACGCCGCGGCCGCCTTCAGAAACGATGTATGCATAATGCCTGTACGTTTTGATCTCGCGATAGCAATACGAGGCAGTCGGGCCGGGCACAAAAGCAACCTCGCGAATCGGCGACACATTCAGGTCAATGATGGAGGTTCCGGTGTAGACGCCAATGAGAGCGTACTCGCGGCCATCAGGGGAAACCCAGCCCCAACATGCCGAGTACCGTGTGCCTTGCGGCGAAACGCCATGCGATCGGTTCAGTGTATCAAGCAAAGATACGCCGTTCTGGGCAGAAGCCCCCACCGCCACCAGCATGAGAACAAAAAGTCCCGACAGCCGGCTGAACCAGATGTTTGCACAATCCTTCATGCAAAACCTCCAATAGTATGAGAAAGAACCCCGCTACAACTTAGCGGACAAGCATAAGTTTCTTCGTGGCTGAAAACGAACCCGATTGTATCCTGTAGAAATAGACACCGCTCGCCAAACCACCGGCATTGAATTCGACCGTATAGCCCCCGGCGTTCAACGGCTCGTGCACAAGTGTGGCAACTTCTTTTCCGAGAAGATCATACACTTTCAGTGTCACAAAACTGAAAGTCGGGATCCCAAACTTGATGGTCGTGGCCGGATTGAACGGGTTTGGATAATTCTGATCGAGAGAGAACGTAGCCGGTATCGTCGAACCGGATCCCTGCACGCTGACTCGTATCGTATCTGTTCCACCGAACTGGAGATAGCGTGCGGCAAATTCCTGCAGGTACTGGTTGGTGATATTGCCATCCCGCACTATGACAGTATTCTCATTATTCGAATTCTCTGCCGAGTTCGACCAGTTATGGGAGCCCGTTACCGTGATTGCATTCCAGTTCGGGTCTTCGGCATCAATAATAGCGTACTTGTGGTGAAGTAATCCCGAAACCCCTGTCTTCAGCCGGACATCGATGCCATTTGCCTGCAAGAACCCGAATTGCGAACCCGTATCCGAATCCGAATCGAGGTTGCCGCGTACCTTCTTGCCTGCAAGCTTTCTGTTCACCAACGCTGTTGCGAGGTCGTTGCGTGTTATGAGCAGCAGTTGAAATCCAACAGAGTATTGCGCGTTACTGATTTCCCTGATAATCTTGGATGTTGTACGGTCGCTCGGACTGAAGTACACTTCAACGGCCTTTCCTCCCACTACAAACCGGTGTGGAGTATTGTCGAGCTTTCGGGCGCCGAAGCGTGATGCTGCGGCATTCGGTACTTCGGTGTCACTTCCCCACATCTCGTTGAACTCCATCGTGAACGCGTTTGCCATCGCCTGATCCTGAAATTCTATCGCATTCTGAAAATCGGCATTCGTACCCGGATCCGTAGGGTTCCAGGAGCCCGTCCACACCCACACACTTTCAGCCGCGCCGCTCCGCCCGTCGAATACAAAGAACTTGTTATGATGCAGGCCGAACCCGTTATTGATCGGATCGAACCTGTCGGTGATGAGAGGAATTCCGTTTGCGACAATGAAGTTGTACGCCGCCGAGTTTCTTGTGTCATCCTCGCAAACCACTCTCACCCTCACTCCCCTGTTTTTGGCCCCGACCAGCGCGCTCGCAATGTCATTGCCCGGTGTTCCGCTCAGACTGTACAGGGCAGCGTCTATCGAGCGGCGGGCGTTGTTGATGCGCGTGATGAGCCTCTGCGCCAGATTCTGATTCTGATTGGCAGGCTGAAACCAAGCAAGACTCGTGTTGGCACTTTTTGAAAAGTACGCATTAATTTCCCCGGTGGACTGCGCCGGAGAAGCGGTGCTTGCTATCAGAGTTGTTGCGGTGCTCGTGTCCTGGCCGGAAACAGAGAATGCCTGAATGTAATACACCGACGCCGGAAGAAGACTGGTGATCTGTACGCTGTGATTTGTTGTCGGAGTTGACGTGCCGGTAATTCCCAATTCAAACGACGGGGTCAATCCGTAGCGGACGTACGATGAGCCGTTGTAGGATGTTTCCCATTGAACTGTCAGGCTGTTGGGCTGGATGTTCGTTTCGACAGGGAATGTGGCAATGATCGGCCCTGTGAACAGAATATCGGACGTGAACCGCGGCATCAACTGGTATCCGCCAATGAACGGCGGCGTTTGCTTGAACTGCCCCACGACTCCTATCACATCAAATACTCCGCCGGGTATAGGCGTTCCAACAATGTTCGTGTTGTTATCAATCCTGATCTCGGTCGTCCCGGTCGGGTCGATCAAGGGATAATTTGTGTTTGCTCCCCAAACCCCTGAGCCCGTTACCGTTGCGGCGTTGACTCGAACGAGCCGGCCTTCATATTCCTCAACTCCGCCAATCCCGTCATTGGCAATCTGGCTCGCCGTGACCGGTACCGGCGTGACAACGTTGCCAATACTCACGATTGAATGCAGGCGGGGATTGACGATCTCAAACAATCCCGAAAACGGTTGCACAATTCCTGAAACAATCACCTCATCGCCGATACCAACCGCGGTTGAAAACTGTGATCCGAAAATTGCCATACCGCCCGAATTATCCTGAATGTACGATGGGCCGCCGAACTCATTTGCCACCGTCACAACACCCCGGACGGTTATGAGTTGATTGATATTAAGCGGTACGCCGAGTGAGTCATTCACTTTCATTTCCGCAATCGGCATCGGGAGGCCGAACACCACAACCCTCGGTATCGGATTGACGGTCGCAAACGCAAACTCTCTTGACTGAACGACGAACGGGTAGATGGCCGTGCTTTCGGGAGATGTAACGTTAGAGATTGTAACCACAACAGAATCGGCTGAGAAAATCACATTACTGAACGAAATCGTATCGCCTATAACTGTATCGACGGCAGTCATATTCGTGAAAGAAACATCCGTTCTGTTGCGCGACCAACTGAATGCGGGGGGAATAACGATCCTCAGTCCGTTAACCGTAACTTGAGTATTTCTTCGGTAGATAACCTGCATTGAGCCTGTTGTTCCGCCATTGAGTGTATCCGGGACAACAGCAGCACTTCCGGTGCCGTCTCCGGGCAGTTGCCCTGATTGAACGAGAATATTGTCGACACGAAGTTGCGGACGTGTATTGCCACCCGTAACATAGTAGTACTTCCATCGCAACTGAACCACGGGCTGATTGTTCACTGCGGCAGGAAGCAGCGTCGGGCCGAAATCCTGGCTGTGGCCTGCGGGTGCGGTTGATGTATATTCGATGGGTCCTGGAACATCAGCAAAGGATCCGCCGGTTCCCACACGATATTGGAGGCGAATGCGATACTCCCGGGTGGTCGCATCTATGGCAACCGTACCGCCCGTCCACGAAACATAGATATTTGACAACCCCGTTGTATTAAGCGCGAGTACGGCCGCGCCGAGGTTACCTTCCGTTCCGATATTCCGCCAAGAAAACCCGTCGGTGCCCAAGCCGTTCATACGACTTCCCGATGTCCCGTTGTATGCGCCTGTGTAGTCGGCATTCGGTTCGGCAGTCAATCCGGGATCCTGCGACGGGCCACGATGAAACCGCATGTTCAGGGGATATGATCCTGCAGGACTCGACGCATCCCATGACGTGAACGTATAGTTACCTCCCGAAAGTACATGCGGAGTCGGGTTTGTTTGCGCACTCGAAAAACTGACCAGGGTGACAATGCACAACAACACATAAAGCGGAAATTTCATCTACATTCTCTTTGAATAGTGTTATGAATACGTTGCAGAAAGGCGGATTGTATGCAGGAGCCGACAGGCGCAACAAGGGAAGCCGTCACGAAAGACGCATCGATGAAACTGTTGCAAAGAACCACCCCCAACAATTGAGTTACTGACACTGATGAGCGAACGATGGTAGTAGTACATCAGAGGGACAAGAAAAGATACCCAATACGCATGTGAGTATCAATACCCGATTGCAACCCCTTCTTCACGTGGATCCGCCCCGCCCAAGAACAATCGTGTTGCCGGATCGAACATGATGGCATGGGCACGCGCATTGAAGGTTGTTGTGTGCTCCAGCGTGTACCCTTTGCGTTTAAGATTCTCCATGACATCAAGAGGCAGCCCGTTGGTTTCGTAGAAGATTCTGTCGGGCAGCCACTGGTGGTGGATGCGCGGAGATTCCACAGCATCTTGTACATTCAGTCCGAAATCAATCACATTAATGATGATATTCGCAACAGCGGTTGTGATGCGACTTCCTCCCCTTCCTCCAAGGGTGAGAAACGGCATACTGTCCTTCATGACAATCGTCGGGGTCATCGAACTGAGCATTCGCTTTGTCGGCGCAATGGCATTTGCCTCAGCGCCGGTAAGGCCGTACATGTTGGGAGTTCCGGGCTTGACGGAGAAATCATCCATCTCATTATTCAGAAAGAATCCCGCTCCGCCAACGACTGCTTTGCATCCGAATAATCCGTTCAGAGTCGTCGTTACAGACACAATATTGCCAAAGCTGTCCGCCACACAGAAATGAGTTGTGTTGCTGTGCCCCAACTCGGCGGATGTGGCGGGAGGAATACTCGAACTGGCAACTGCTTGCAAGGTGTCAATTGATTCGCTTCGCGTGAGAGCATACTCCTTTGAGATGAGCCGGGATACAGGCATGCTCACAAAATCAGGATCGCCGAGAAATTCCGAACGGTCGGCGTAGGCGCGTTGCGCTGCGGCAGCAAACAGATGAATCGTCTCGGAGGAATTCTGCCCTCTGCCCTTCAGATCATATCGCTCAAGCATGTTGAGCATTTGCAGAAGCACAACTCCCCCGGCTGACGGAGGCGAGGCAGTGATAATGCCGTACCCTCGATACGAGCCGTACAACGGCTTCCGCTCCACCGGATGATAGTTGAGAAGATCGTGCGCCGAGATGATACCGCCGTGTCGTTGCATTTCGGCCACTATCAACTCGGCAATGTAGCCCCTGTAGAAGCCGTCCACCCCGAACGCGCTGATGTTGCGCAATGTGTTCGCCAAATCCGGTTGACGGAGGATTTCTCCCTTTTCGTAGGGAGTTCCCTTCTTCGTAAAAGCATTCATTGTTGAGGGAAAGGCCGAGAACTCCTTCATGCTTTGCTTCAGGCTTTCTACAAATCGCTCGGAGAGAGGAAACCCTTTGACTGCCGCTTCAATCGCCGAGGCAATGACTCGTTGGCGGGAGAGTGTGCCGTATTTTTCCAGCGCGTGCAGATACCCGGCAACTGTCCCGGGCACGCCTGCAGCAAGCGGCCCGAGCTCGCTTTTCATCGGAATGACATTTCCGTTGCTGTCCAGATACATGTTGCGTGACGCTTTTGCCGGAGCTTTCTCGCGGAAATCAATCATCGTTGTTGTGCTATTCGCAAGGCGGATGAGCATGAACCCGCCTCCTCCGATATTCCCCGCTTCTGGGTATGTTACAGCAAGTGTGAAGCCAACGGCAATGGCAGCATCGATAGCATTGCCGCCGTTCTTGAGGATGTCAACGCCTGCCTGCGTTGCAAGCGATTCGGCCGAAACCACCATGCCGTTTTTCGCGCTGACCGGTTTCCGCCACGACGCGCAAAGCGTTCCTGACTGAATCAGGAACGCCGCAACGAAAATGCTGATAGTTGGAACAGAGTGCCGTCGGTTCATGCGAATTGAATCAGAACGGAAGATCATCTTCCGGCGAAGCGGGAATCGTCGGCTCGGCCGGCGTCTGAGTTGCGCCCGAATTATCCTGAGTTGCCGCACGGCCGCCCCCGCCATCAAGCATGATCATGTTGTCGGCAACGATTTCGGTGATATACCGTTTCTGACCCGTATTCTTGTCGTCATAGCTGCGGTTTTGAATGCGGCCTTCAATGTACACTCGCTTCCCTTTCTTCAACCACTCGCCGCAAATTTCGGCAAGCTTCCGCCACGCTACGATATTATGCCACTCGGTCCGCTCCTGCATGTTTCCTTCCTGATCTTTCCACGAATCGCTTGTCGCAAGACTGAATGTTGCGACTGCAATTCCGCTTGTCGTGTAGCGCAATTCGGGGTCTTTTCCCAGATTGCCGATCAACATTGCTTTGTTCAGACTTTTTGCCATGACTATCCTCCGTATGAGTTGATGTGTGTTCTACTTTGTCATTTCTCAAAATGCATCTCACGCGGGTCGGGAGCAGTGACTATCCCGTGCGTAGTGAGAAGATACAGCGTTCCCCTGCTGATCACAAATGCCCGGATTTCGGGAGTAGCTTCAGTGAGCAGCGTCGCAAGTGGGACCTCGAAAACGAATCTGTTACCGCGATCGAAGAAAAACAATTTTGTTCCTTCAAAAACAACAATCCCCGCGTCGTCTGCAAAGATCATGACATCCGTCGAGAAAAGGCCTTCGCCGAGATTCAGGATGAAATTGCCGAAACTGTCGAACACGACTACCCTATTGCCATCTTGCACGTAAACGTTATCGTCCGGCCCGACCTCGAGTTGCGTTGGCTTCCGCAATCTTCCCTTACCGGCATCAAATCCGCCGAATGTCCGTTCCACTTTACTGAGACCCGTGATTTTGAGAATACGTGAGTTTTCGCTGTCGCAGATAAACAAATCGCCCAACCGCGAAACGGCAACATCCGTCGGGTATCCGAATCGTTCATCGGGATTGGATCGTTCCCGGGTCGAGAATGAGGAGATGAATGCAAGATTGCGGTCAAATCTCTGAATGCGATGATTGCCGAAGTCGGCAACAAACACGTCTATCCCGTTTCTCGCCCATACGCCCGCCGGCTGGTCGAACTGACTGTCGTTCCAACCCGTGCCGCCTATTTCTTTCAGCAGGGATTGTTCACGGGAGTATTGCCGCAGCACATTCTTCTCACCGTCTGCGACAATGATTCTGCCGTTGATATCGACATCAAAACGGGTACCGGTGAGTACCGTCTTGTCGTATCGTTGCGATTGAACTGCACTACAGGAGATGAAAAGCGCAAACACCAGCAGTGAGGAATACCGGAAGCGAGTCATAACGCCTGCAAAAAAGGAGAAAAGCTTGGGATAAAGAAACGATTTGGCTCCGACAAATGCAAGCCTGCAACAGGCATACATGAGTTCACGAAACAACTATGGCGCGGCTTGTCACCCCGCGCCATGTCACGCAATATCTTTGCGTATATGTTCTTACCCGATAAGTAACATCTTCTTCGTGCTCGTGAAACGAGCCGCGCCGTCCGAACTGACAGCCTCGATGCGATAGAAGTAAACACCCGTTGCCGCTTGAGCGCCATACCGATTCCGACCATTCCACGGTGCAGTGTGATACCCGGCGCTCTGTAACCCTTCCACCAAAGTTGCCACCTCCTGCCCTAAGAGATTGTAGATTTTGAGATTTGCGGAAGCCGCAGCAGGCAACGCGTACTGAATTGTCGTCGTCGGGTTGAATGGATTGGGATAGTTTTGAGATAGATCAAACGATTTCGGTACACCGGAGCCGTCATTCTCGGGGCTGGAGATGATGGGCGGGGGGCGAAAATCAAAATCATCAATGTACATTTCATGACGGGCCGTAAAACCATAGAAATTGCTGGCCTCGAGACGCAATGGACTTGTACCACCCGATGCCCCCAAAGTCCACCGCCAGGTGCGAATCACATGATCGTTAACACTGAACCGGGCCGAATCAATAAGAAGATCCACCTCAAGCTTTGCAGAGTGCCAGACATTTTGAGTGTAGCCGAAATGCGTTGGCGTTGACGCACCGGCAAACAGTCTGCCTTGACCAGTGGAATCGAAGACCACTTCCATAGCCCAGTTGAAGGAAGGAGGAGAAAAAGTTGCCAAGGTGGCGAAGTATCCGATCTTTCCTGTTGGGATGAAAAACTTGAACCTGATGATCGACATTCGGTACCAGGGATCTTGCCGATGCCGAATGATCAGATCATTATACTGCTTGATAACGACAGACTTCGTACCGCTATATGCATAGGCGTCCGAGATCATCGGGTCTTCAAGACTGTCACAAGGAATCAAACTAAAAGTAGTCCAATTGGTAGGGTTCTGACAGGCGAGACGCTGGCCGATGTTATAACTTTCGAAGTTATCGAAATACTGAATGAAAACAGTGTCGGGAGAAAATGCTTGGGATGTTGCTGTGAAAATCAAACAGACAATCAACCCCAGGGCAGTCCGAATTGGGTGAGACGTTTTAACCGAGTGAGACATGACCAGCTCCGGAATATCTCTGAACCAAAGTAACTGTAATTCGGGATTGATTCAAATCAGAGAATCCAAAAAACAAGCAGGGGCATGCAGAACCGTCATATCCCTGCCTCGAGTTCGTCAGGGTCACCTCACAAACAACATTTTTTTCGTGCTCGTGAAACGAGCCGAGCCATCTGAACCGACGGCCTCAATGCGATAGAAGTAGACACCCGTTGCCACTTGAACGCCATACGTATTCCGACCATTCCACGGTGCAGCGTGATACCCGGCGCCCTGTAACTCTTCCACTAATGTTGCTAGCTCCTGCCCTAAGAGATTGTAGATCTTGAGATTTACGGAAGCCTCAGCAGGCAACGCGTACTGAATTGTCGTCGTCGGGTTGAATGGATTGGGATAGTTCTGATAGAGAGCAAATGACTCCGGCACCATTCCGGAATTTCCGCCAACACTCACTCCCGAGAGATTGGCCGAGATGATTGTTGCGTCGGTACCCGAAGCCCAGATTCTGTTTGCAGCGATGTCGAAATCGAAAAGAGTCTTGCCCGAGGCAAGAATCCGTGTCGCCCGAACCCATGTCGCGCCGCCATCGGTTGTGCGGAAGATCGAGCCGAGACTCCCGCTCGTCCACCCGTTCTGAAGATCCGTGAAGTGAATGCGGTAAAGAATGCCGGTTGTTCCGATCGTTTGCGGCGACCAGCTCAGTCCGCCGTTTGTTGTACGGCGAATTGTTCCCGCCGAGCCGCTTACATATCCCGTGTCACGATCATACCACCAGCTTGAATACACAGTTATCGTGCCGCCGATGCCGATTGAACTCCACAGCGCGCCGCCGTCCGTTGTTCTGTACACGCGTCCCGACCCGCCGGTAGTAACTGCATACTGGGCATCGATAATATGAATGTCATAGATTGCCGAATTCCCGTGGCCGCTCACTTGCGGAGTCCACACTGCTCCCCCATTGGTTGTTTTGGCAAGAAAGCCTGCGCTTCCGCACACATATCCCGTCTGGCTGTCAAGGAACTTCACGCTGTACCAGATGCTTGTCGCAACGCCAATTCCAAGATTGAGTTGCGTGAAAGTCGAACCGCCATCCGTCGTCTTCCACATTCCTGTAGGGCCTTGCGTTGCAATATAGCCGGTGTCCGCATCAATCCAATACTGACCGTAAATGCGAGAGCGGGGGTTGAACGGAAGCAGTGACCAGTTGGTTCCGCCATCGGTTGTTTTCAAGATCACACCGAGACTGTCGGCGGCAACCAGACTCCCTCCGACAGCGTATCCTGTCGTTGCGTTGAGAAACTGAATTCCCCTCAGCTCCTGGCGAACAACGAAATTCGTGTGGCCATCCCACGTTGATCCCCAAGTCGCGCTGCTGGCAATAGCCCCGCCAACGCCACCCACGAGAATCGTTGTTGTGCCCGTTGCCCTTCCCGCTCTGCCAAGAATGCCGGACATTCCCAGCCCGAAGACATTCGAGTTATACCCGATGTTCGTCGGAGTCCAATTCACACCGCTGTTGGTCGTAACATACACATCACCGCTGGCGCCAATTGCAACACCTTCGAGAGAATTGATGAATTTGATTTCGTAGAATGAGCCCGTCCCGAAAGTGCCTTGCAGATCGAACGTAGTGCCGCCGTTCGTCGTTCTGTAGATTTGATATAGCGAATTCGTAACCCAGCCGGTGTCGGGATTAATGAAGAAGATGCCGCGGGTCGTTCCTCCTCCGGTGTAGCCGGGTACATTGTTCCACGTCTGGCCGGCATCCGTTGATCGCAGAAGCCTCCCAACCGTTGCGGACGACGTGCCGATGTATGCAGTCATTGCATTGACATAATGGACCTTGTAGATGAGCGTCGATGTCGCAAGATTGAACGGCAACCACGTCGTACCCCCATTCGTCGTTCTCAGAATCGTGCTTGAAGCGCCTACGGCAAGTCCGGTATCGGCGTTGAAGAAATCGAGATACCAGAGTTGCGCCGACGTGCCGGAGTTTTGGTATTGCCACGTTACTCCGCCATCAGTCGTTTTCATGATGGTGCCGTTGGTGGTGCAAAAGTAGCCGATGTTATCATTAACAAACATCGATTCGTAGATATCGCTGCCGAGTGTTTCGGGGTAGGCAACAGTCCACGTTGTGCCATTGTTGGTGGAGCGTGCGACAGTCGAGCCGTCACCTGTCAACACCCATGTTCCCGAAGGAAGGATTATCGCATCGTTCAGATTGTTTCCCACGGGAGTTGGATGCTGCCATTGAAATGTTTGGGCGGCACCGATATTGAGGGAAAGAAGAAAGAGAGAACATATTACAACCTGCTTCATTGTCAGTAACTCCTTTCTGCAAAATGAATTAAGACCGCATCCAGAAAACAGCATGGCGCAGAAGCTTTCACTCCCGCGCCATTGTGAGAACTGAAAAGAACAGGCCTTACTTCACCAGCAACATTTTTTTGAGATTGGTGAAGGGGGCCGCGCCGTCTGCGCCTTTGGCTTCGATGCGGTAGAAGTACACGCCCGTGGCAACC
>JAANMV010000033.1_pt1 | contig 139619 bp, 184 predicted proteins | sample 7279661 | NCBI WGS metagenome assembly JAANMV01 (sample SAMN14094540, study PRJNA606508) | bioreactor metagenome | isolation source: A lab-scale SPAN reactor treating ammonium-rich wastewater day 121 | place: Ireland: Galway | collected 2017-05-16
ATGTCGGGTGTAGTAGAGCATCTATTGGTTTAGTGGGGCCGGTTAGGTAGAGTCTGTCCTTGTAGTGTCTATTGCGATAATGTCCGTTCGAGTCAGGCAGGTCTGGTAGAGCACGTTTCGTTTACGTAGAACAGGCTCGTTTGCTGTTTGGCCGGTAAAGCTACCTCTTGCGGCGCCCGGATTGTCCGGGCGCCGCTTTTTATTTTAGCAGAAGCTCAGCGCCCGGAGGTGGTGCATGTCGAAGATCCTGACGATCGACAACATGCTGGACGCAGCCCGGGAAGACAAAGTACCCGGCTACGAGTCGTTCAAGCAGCAGTTCGAGGCCCTGGCTCAAGAGCTCGGCGAAACCCTCGCCAAGCATTACGGGATCCGGGTCACCTCGGACGCCGAGTTCCAGGGCACCGAGTTCGGTGGCCTCTGCGTCCACTTCGGCCCGGCCTTCGACGGTCAGCCCTGCCCCGACATGATCGACTTCGGGGATGAAGGCGGAGACTGGGGGGAGTGGGATCCCCCCGAGGAGGACGACGATGAAGGCGGCACCGATCCCGCCGGTGATCCCAAAGGAGCTGGAGACGGACTTCACCTGGTTCCTGAAGTACAAGGGGATGACCGACCGGCCCAGCACGAGGAAGTGGTATCTGGCCTCGAAGCGTCGGGGCCGGTTCGAAGAGCTGTACTGGTCCCGGCGCCGGCGTGAGAACGCTAGGCACCGCGGCAAGTTCTGGGGACCGTCCTCCGGGACGGTCTGGCTCAACAACACCTACATCTACGGTCCGAACGGCCACGCGGGTGGCCGGGACCGTAGCGGCAACAAAGGCTGAAGTCCAACCTCAACCTCAAGGAGGGGCATAGCATGGCGGAGAAGCTGCATCAGCACCTCGCGGCCAAGAAGGAAGTGGAGCAGGGCTACGAGAAGATCAAGCAGGAGACCCTGAAGGTCTTCAAGACGTCGGACAAGGTCGAGGGGCTGCAGAAGGACTACACGCCCTTCGACGACGCCGGCCAGAAGGTGCCGCCGGAGAAGAAGGAGGTCGTCACCACCGTGCCGGACCGGCTCCGCTGGTTCTGGAACCACGCCACGGCCCTGATCGACTTCCGGGCCACTTCGGACGCGACCAACTGCGAGGCCAAGGCGAAGCTGGAGTTCGGCGGCGTCGACTTCGGCGAGCTGCCGACCACGTTCCTGCTGGCCCTGGAGAAGCAGCTGGAGGAGCTGCGGGCCATCTACGACTCGGTGCCGACCCTGGACATGACCCGGGACTGGAAGGCGTCGAGCCGGAAGGACATCTTCCAGCACGGGCCGCTGGACAGCTTCAAGAGCACCAAGAAGACGACGGCGGTGGTCCTGTACGAGGCCACCAAGGAGCACCCGGCGCAGATCAAGGAAGTCACCGAGGACATCCAGATCGGCCGGTTCAGCACCACCTACTTCAGCGGCGCCGTCAGCCCGCAGGACAAGGCGGACTGGCTGCAGCGGATCGACAACTTCATCGTCGCGGTGAAGAAGGCTCGCATGAAGGCCAACGAAGTGGAGATCGTCGACACCGCAGTCGGCGAGAAGATCTTCCAGGCGATCCACGGGTAACCGTGGTACAGTCTGCCTGCAATTCAGCCACTCATCGGTTGAAATCCAGCCAACCTTAACCTTAGCTCGTGCCGAAAAGCGCAGGTTCGATCCCTGCCCCCGCAACTTGACTGCGGGGTAGCCCAACTGGCAGAGGCATAGGCAAAACGAGCATTTAACCTGAAGCTGAGACTTAACCTGTTGCTGGCAACGTCAGTCTCAACGTGCTGCTGCGTTGATGGTCGAGAGTCCCTGGTCCGTGTCGCGGGTTCGAATCCCGCCCCCGCATCCCCGCCCTCTCTGCGGAGAGGTCGAGGCTGCGGGGTAGCTCAGGGGTAGAGCGGGATCTGTAACCTAATAACTCTCGGCGCCTCTCTGCGCAGTTGTACCCGGAATTTTTAATTCCGAACCAGGTGGGGGCACGGCGGGGAAGCCGTGTCCCCCACCGCTTTTTAAGGAGATAGCGTGATGATTCAGAACCACGTACGCGCTGAGCTGGAGGTGATGGCTGCTTCGCAGCGCGGGCTGCCGGAGCCGTATCACTACGCGTCTTCTGCTGCTTTCGCGTTGCGGCACGGGAGCTTCTTCCGCCCGGCGCCGCCGATGCCGGAGTTGCCGAAAGGCAAGCCGAACTGCTGTTTCTATAACTGCAGCCGCGTGTTGCTCACTCCGGCGGGAGAGCAGTATCAATACGCGGAAGGTTGGGCCGGCCGACCCGGAGGCTTGTTGCATCATGCCTGGCTGGTCGACCGGCACGGGCGGGCCATGGATGTCACCTGCGGGTTCAAGCGCTGCGCATTCTACTTTGGCGTGGTAATACCGCGGGACCAGCTGTTGGCGTACGGGGTCGATGGCGGTACCAGCACGGCTGTGCTGGACGACTGGAAGCGGTGTTGGCCGATACTGCGTCAGCCCTGGTCGCCGGAGGACACGTATCAGATCGCGCTGGCACGGATAGCGTTAGCGGAGAAGGAGCGGGCCCGCTAAGGGGTGGTTACGGAGGTGAACATTGAAGACGAAGGTGGAGTATGTGGATCCGCCGAAGGGTCGCAAGACGATCGAGTTCAGCGAGCTGAAACTACTCAGCACGATCAACAGCGAGAAGCTGCCCCAGGCTGTCGATGTAGCCGGCGTCCGGAGAGAGTGGGTCGGGATCGGCTGGGTCGAGGTCGGTAAGCCGGAGGGCGACGAGGTCATCGTGGTTGAGGACGGCATGATGCCGGTCCTGGTGCCTCTGGTGACCCGGGCCGAGAAGCAGAAGAAGGCCAGGAAGGAGTGTGTTCGATGCCGTACTACTCGATAGATCGAGGCGGCGGCCGGCGCTCTGTCAAAGCCGAACATGCCAATGCCGCTCTCGACTTGATCCTTGGTGCAGGCCAGTGGCGCTGGCTGCCGTATCGGTGGGACTACGGCTCGCGAGCCATCCGTCCCGGTGGTCCGGGATACTCGGCGGTCTACTCGGTCCGGCGCATTTCCAGGAGGAGCCATGAGTACATCAAGCGGGCCGGTTAGCTCGATGAGCTGGATCCGGATGGAACTACGGCACGATACCGGCAAGACCAAGGTCTGGGACGTGCTCTCGAAGGAGACCAACATCCCGTTGGGCCAGGTCCGCTGGTTCGGCCGGTGGCGCAAGTACGCCTTCTTTCCTAACAACGATACGGTCTTCGAGCCGACCTGCCTGAACGAGCTCGCCGGCTTCTGCCAGGAGCAGACCGCGGAATGGCGCAAGGCCAAGAAAGGAGCCGGATGACCTCCGTCACGGTTGAACCGTTTACGTTCGTGTACAACTTCGCCTTCGCTATCTACGGCCGAGGTTCGTTGTCCTGGTTCTCGGTGGTGACCCCAGACGAAGTGTCCGCGATCCGGCAGCTGCGCAAGGCGTTCCCTTCAGCCGAGCCCTATGCCGGTCCCTGCCGGGAACGCTGTCATGTCAAGAACTGCAACGAGTGGTCCAACGTGAAGATCGGCGGCCCGGATCCCTGGCTGCCTGTCTGTGCTGGCCATGCCCATGGACGATTCCACTGGGTCTACGATCTCAAATAAGGAGGTCACATGTTTGAGCCCGAACTGCGCCCGGAAACTGCGCGGCAGTTGAAGCAGTGGCGGGGGAAAAAGGAAAAGAAGCCCCGTAAGGCTTTCGCGCTGCCTAAGCCTGAAGGAGAGCTGACGCCCAAGCAGCTCGAAGACCGGCGGGCGCACGAGGCCGCGGCGGCCCGCCTGGCTGAAACGGGGAACTAATTCAGGAGCAACGCTTCGGAAAAAGGGTAGAGATAGATGCCTGATTCAACTGTCACACCCCCTTGCGAACACTGCGACGGTGCGTGCTGTAAGGCCAACGGGCACGACTTTGCCGTTTTGCTCGACGAGGATGAGGTACAACACTTTCCTGCGGCCGTGCGCGTAGCTAACGGACCGGTGTTACCGTACGTAAACGGCCGCTGTATCCACTTGGACGACCGAGATCGCTGCAGCATCTACGCCAGCCGTCCGCGAGCTTGTCGAGCGTTTAACTGTGCTGAGGGCTGGCGACTGAAAGATCCTCACCACGGCTTCTTCCTGGAAGACAACCCGAAGGTGGTCGAATTACTCAAGCGGTACAGAGGTTTAAGCTGAAACTTCGGAAAGGAGAGCATGCCGACCCTCGGGCTTAGGTTTGGTGACGGCTCGTTGAAGTGTCCGATATGCGACGCCGCGCTGAAGATTTTGCCGGTTCGGACCGAGCGGCGCATCATGATCGTCTGCTCGCGAAACCATTCTGTGGAAATAGAGTCGGAGAGCTTACACGAGCTGCTCTGGCGTGCCTATGAATACGGCATAGGCGACGGCAAGTACGAGGTCCAGGCAGAGCTGCGTCGGTTCGCCGAGCAGCTGCGCCCCTACCAGGAGATCCCATGTCTACCCAGACTCAGAAGGAGCCGCCTCGGATCCGGGAAGCCCTCGACCACTACGAAGGCACGAAGGTCACGTGGCCGCCGCTAGGGCCCATCACGATGAAGCACGACTTCCTGATCCGTAAGACTGACGGCGGTTGGCGCTATCTGAACAGCGCGGACGATCCGGCCCGGTTCGGGAAGTGCAAGAAAGCGGTCGTGGCCGGCGGCGGTTTCTATGCCATCCTGGAGTCGAAGACCGGCCAGGTGGTGGAGAGCAATGACCCAGAGTTCCAATAATCCGGTCCGGGCTTTCCCGGGCCAGCTGATCCAGGGCCGGGTCGTCGATGCGATCCTGACCTGCGAGATGGAGTACCCGAGGCCGGATGCCCGGCTCCGCTACGACCTGCTGGTCCACCGGCCCGGTGTCATGACGGGCTGGTCCCGTCTGGAGTCTGACGACGATATGGCCCGGCTCTGGCCGGTCCTGCGCGACAAAGAACAGCAGTGGGTCGGCCTGCAGTGGGCCGTCGTCTCGGCTCGTTTGGGCTTGGTCGAGAAGACCAACTGGAAGGAGTAGTTATGCGAGACATAACGGTCATCGACATGGGCGACCAAGTCCTCTGCGACTGGTGCGGCAAAGACTACACGAACAGCGACGCGAAGGGCGGCTTCATGTTCGGTTTCAAAGCCACGTGTCCCAGCTGCGCGCCTAAGATGGAGGCCGATGCCAAGAAGTACGACGAGGAACACTACATCCGGGCCCGTTGCCCGGCGGACCTGACGTTCCGGGAATGGGTGCTCCGGCTACGTAACGGGGACAACCGGATCATCGTTACTTCGGAGGAATAAGATGAGCCTGTCATTGGACATTGATACGAAACCGAAGGGTCTGACCGCCAAGACGATAGGCCCGCCACTCGGGGTCGAGACGGTCCTGTGGCTCGGCGACTACGAGATCGGGCTCCAGGACTTCTTGGTCCTGGCTGCCTACGTGATCACCAACACCAACTTGGCTGGCGAGACCGATCCTCGGCTTGCCTTCCTAAAGGCGTGTGAGCACGCCCGCATCGAAAAAGGGTTCGGGGGCGGCGACAAGCGGATCGAGCTTGACTATCCACCATCTGGAGGTGGCTGATGGCTAAGAAACAAATCTGGGTCGTCGAGTCTGCCGATGAAGACGAGGGGCAGATATTCGAAGACTGGGTGCCGGCCGAGACTGCGGGACAAGCCGAAGCCGAGGTCGAGAAGTTGCGGGGCGATTACGCCGAGATCTGCGAAACGACCCCGCTTCGGAAGCAGATAGCCTTCCAGCGCAAGAAGCTCAAGCAGATGGAACGTGCTCTGACGAAAGACGGTATAGCCAGGGAGCAGAAGGAGTGGGACGCCTTTCTGAAAAAGGAAGGCGACATCGTCCGGCTTGACGACGGCAGCCTGGGTGAGCTAGACACCGAAGAAGTCGATCAGTGCCAGCTCTGCAAGAAGTATTATAGGCCCGGCGACGACAGCTGGGACGGCCTGGATCCGGATTGCGCCGACAAGGTCTCGGAGTATCTGGACAAGCACGGGCTGGACAACGAGGACAAGGACGACGCGATCGAGGCGCTGCAGCGGAAACGGAAGCGCGAGTAGGAGGAGCCGATGGCGAAGGGCAAACGGCCGATCCCGGAGTACAAGCGGCGCTATACGGCGTTCCAGGGCCCGAAGCGGTTGGTCCGCGACAAGGAGCTGAAGCTCTACTGCTGCGAGCTAGGCGTCAACGTCGCGGTGGGCCTGGACGCGTGGCAGAAGCCGGAGGACTACATTGCCGGCGACGAGTACGTGGTCCGAGGCAAGTTCCTCCAAGGCATCGGCTCGACCATGAAGGAGGCCGTGCTGGAAGCCTTCAAAAAACTAGACGAGATCCCGCCGCACCAGCGGCTGAAAGGAGACTGATGTCCGAACCACGTTTCCGCGGCATCCTGGTCCTGGCCCATGACAACATGCTGACCTCGGATCAGGACATCTTCATCTTCTGGGCCCGGCATTCCTTGACGGGCCCGATCGAGTTCCGGGCCGCCATGCGGAAGGCGTTCACCGAGTGGAAGAGCGGCCACAAGCTCGGCCGGGATTACGTAACAGTCAATGGCTGCAACTGGGGTGATGCCATTAACATTCCGGGCCAGATCCTGCGCCGGCACGGGATCGCCTCGTTTGTCTGCCTGGAGGAGCCTGGCGAAAACCGGCACGGCGGCTCGCAGCACCGGCTCGTGCCGGCCGCCTACGACCACAAACTCATTGTCGATCACAACGAGCACTTGGTCGACGACTGAGAAAGGAGGGAGGATGTTCAAGACCAGGGCCGAGAAGAAAGCGGCTCAGGACAAGGCCAAGGGCGAGCCAGCTTTGTTCTGGGCCACCGTCAAGATTTACCAGCCGTTCATCTTCGGCGGGAACGTCTGGCAGTTCAATCGGTATCCCGTGATCGGCTATGCGACCAGCATCGACGGCCGGGACGGGTTCGTCTGGCGGCGGAAAGGCCGATACCTGCTGCACGACGCGTTCACCGGCTGCTACATCTGCGATGGCGCGGACATCTTAGCCGCAGTCAAACGGGCCACCCAGCTGCTCCGGCTCACGCCCGACTTCGCCAAGCAGGCCGAGCATATCGGGTCAGCTACAAACTTCCCTTTGATCGAGTACGATGAGGCGATGCGTCTCCTGGACAAGAACAAGGAAGACGACATCAAACGGGAGAAGGAGTTCGATCGGCTCATCGCCAAGGAGAAGGCCAATGCCTCGGGTAACGCTAAAGGCCGCAACAAAGGAAGGTCAGCGCGAGCTCGCCGCGTGGAACAAAAGGACCGGTAACGGCACCAGCAACTGGGACGTCTGTGCTGGCTGCAACGCCGTGCTGGTCGGTCTGGAGCTGCCTCCCGATCTGAAACCCTACAACGGAGAGCCGGAGATTCCTTACGTGGTCGAGGGGGATGTGGCGCATCCCCGCTACGACGACCCGATGTACACGTGCGCCTGCTGCAAGATCCGACTCACTGACGAGGACGACTGAGTCCTCATCGCTACGAGGAGGGCCTGTCATGGATTGCAACCCGGAACAGATGTCTCACCTGGACCTGTTGGTCCGGATCAACCTGCTGGAGCTGGACATCCGGCAGTTGCGGGTGTTCGTGCCGGCGGAGAAGGCCAAGCGGGACCGGCTCGATTCGGAGCAGGCGGCCTGCAAGGTGGTGGCCCAGGAGCGCGGTCTGCTCGACCACGACTTCCAGCCGACCAGCATCGCCGAAGCGATGGGGTACAAGGAAGACCAGCGCCTGGTGATGCGTCAGAGCGAGTCCCGCGACTCCGCCCTGGCGCGGCTTCGGTCTGGCTCCGGGGTCTTCGCCGACCGGAACTCCCTCCTGAGCTGATGCCTCGGCTCTTGATCGTCCTGCAAAACCCGTACGACAAAGACGGCTTGGAGCGCGGCTGGAACGCTACTACCTGGGCTGCAGCCTACCGGAGTTCCCGGACCGGCCAGCGTCTTGCCAGGGCGCTGCCCCATGCCGGCGGCTGGAAACTCCATCACACCAACGCCAATCCAAGGATCGGGCAGGGCCCTGACGCAAAGCTGCCGGCGGATCTCCCTCACCTCCGGCGGGTCTTGAAAAGGGTCCGACCTGATTTCGTCTTGTCGTGCGGCAAAGAAGCCGAGAAGGCCGCGGTGTCTGTATGGGACGGCCCGTTGCTTGCGATCCCGCACCCGGCCTTCCGGCTTCTGACCAATGACCTGCTCCATACCTGCTGTCGTATGCTGGAGTCGTGGGGCATTTTCGAAAGCATGCCGCATCTGCGGAAGCGCAGCTGGCCTTCGCCGATCTGGCGCGTCGCGGTCCGGCGCCCCAGGCTGGCGATGCGCCAGGAACGCGGTAACATTCGCTACGATGAGTTGTCTCCAGATAAGAATCGTGTAGGCTGATACGGACAGGGAGAACTTTCATGGCGAACGGATGGGTAGGAGTCGATCTCGACGGCACCCTGGCTCACTACGACGGCTTTCAAAGTGTGGAGCACGTCGGGGAGCCGATCCAGCCGGTCCTGCAGCTGGTCAAGGACATGTTGGCCCGCGGCGTTGACGTGCGGATCTTTACGGCCCGGGCCTACGACGGGCAGGATGCGATCAGCTACGTCGAAGCCTGGTGCCAGAAGCACCTCGGCCAGATCCTGCCGGTCACCTGCACCAAGGACTTCGCGATGGTGGCCCTGATCGACGATCGGGCCATACCGATGGCGACCAACGCTGGCCGGATTCCGACGGCCATGGAAATCGCCTTGTATCTGAGGAAGATCAGTGGCATCCCGGACGAGGAAGCAGCTGCGGCTGTGGCCCCGGAGTGAAACGGACCTGGCCGACGTCTTGGTACCCTGGCTGAAAGAGCGTAGCTGGGAGGTCTACCAGGAAGTCCAGGTGCACCGTTCGTCGGGCCGGGCCGATATCGTTGCGACCCAGGGCCCTTTGGTCTGGGTCATCGAGCTCAAGCAGAGCTTCAGCCTGTCCGTGTTGGATCAAGCCTGCTACTGGCGTCATAACGCCCATTACGTGTCCGTGGCTGTGCCTCCGGTCTCCCGGCGCAGCTGCGCGCATGCTTCCGAACTCTGCAAGTCTCTCCGGCTCGGGCTGTTGGAACTCCGAAAGCTGGAGCACTACGAAATACGTTGGGCCCAGTCAGTCTCGGAACGGGTCGCTCCTTACTTCAACCGGCGGGCCCAGTCGAAGACCGTTCGCGACAGCTTGTGCGACGAGCAGAAGGATTGGGCCAAGGCCGGCAACGCGGATGGCAAGTTCTGGACCCCGTTCCAGGGCACCTGCAAAGCCTTGGCCGACTATGTCGCCAAGAATCCGGGCCAGACCATGAAGGAAGTGATCGACCAGATCGACCATCATTACTCCTCCGATGCCGGCGCCAGGGCCCATCTGGCTAAGTACATCGACCGCGGTATAGTGGCCCAGGTATTGATCCGCCGGGACGAGAAAGGCAAGCTCCGTCTCTACCCGGCCAAGCACTGAGGTCCGGATGGACAACTTCTTCATTCACCCGACGCGCTACCGGCTTTTCCTGAAGAACTCGGACGATATGCCGGAGGTTGCCGGCAAGAGGCTCGGGGACGGTCTGCGGTGGATCTACCGGCTTGCTAAGGTGTACCTGCACGGGCAGGGCCTGGATGTCGGCGCGGCTTTCTTCAAGAACCAGTATGGCGGCTGGCCCGGCGCCGTGCCGGTCGACCTGTCGATCCCTGGCTCCGGGTCCGCTACCAAGCTGATTCAGGCCGATGCCAGCCAGGACTATGTGTTCAGCTCCCACTGCTGGGAGCATGTGGCCGATCCGGAGGCGGCGGCCCGCGAAGCCTGGCGCGTCCTGAAGCCGGGCGGCCTCCTGTTCCTGTACCTGCCTTTTCCGGGGCATCCTCCGTGGGATCCCGCGTTGAACCCGGACTGCCGCGGTGAACACAAGTGGCAGCCCGATCCGAGCAGCGTGAGCCGTCTGCTCCTGCTGAACCGCTTCGAGTTAGTCTACGTCGAACACGAGAAAGACGAGCTTACGTCTTTCGTGGTGATCGGCCGTAAGCTCTGAAAGGAGGTCGGATGGGTTGTGTAGCTGCTGACATAATGAAACTCTACGTAGACCTCTGGGCGGAGCGGAAGGGCCTGACCGACAAACTTCAGATCAGCCTCTGTTCGATATGGATCGAAGGCATGCGCCGTCCCTGCGTCCGCATCTGGGCGCATCAGCAAGACCTCGAAACGATTATGATGTTGGAAGACGAACCGCTCCGGCGCGTGCCGCATCCCGTCGCCGGCTCTGAGCTCACCAAGCACGGCACTTTGGATTACTACTGCACAACAGGCGGCTACCTGCGGGCGCCGACAAAACGGGCCGGCTTGGTTAAGCTGTACCCGGTTGAGATCAATTCCGCGGACAAGGCTACGAACGCAGCCAAGCGTTACGCCTTGTCTCCTAACCACGAATAGGAGATGCCATGTCGTACGAAACGAAGGTGCGCGCCTTCGGGCGCCACATGCTGACCCAGTTCGAGGCCAATTCGGACCGGGGCGGTTACCGGCACGGGTTCGGCCACATCAACCACGAGCACAGCCTGCAGATGCTCGACGAAGCCCATGACCGGCTCCGGCGGGCCATGACCGGCGAGCTCGCGCCGGACGAGGACCAGCGGGCCGCGATCCGGGAAGCGTCGGCCGACGTGGCCAACTGCAGCCTGATCTGCGCCGAGGTCTGCAACGCGATCCAGTACCGGCCGGAGGACATGATCGAGAACAACATCACGATCTACCCGGACGACGCGCCGCAGGCCAACCCGAACGGAGGATAGGATGGGGAATAGCACTGGGGTCATTTCTATCGAGGCCATGCAGGATTTTGTACACAAATGGGCTAGTGCGAAGGGACTCCTGGACGCGTTTCACATCGATCTTCGTTCGGCCCGGTTCCACGACCGACGGCTGCCCATCGTCCGGATACAGTCCCGCAGCCTGCAAGCACTGCTGGAGCTGGAAGACGAGAAGCACCACACCATCCGGCTTGTTTCAGGACTCTTAGAGGACCGGACGCTGGACTACTACTGTCGGCTCGGGCAATACGAGCGTCTGCAGGGCCTGCCGGCAGGGCAAGCCATCCTGTACCCGAAGCCAAAGACGCCGTACATGCCGCCGTCTGTTCTGGATCCGTACATGCCACCGTTTATTGTGGAGGCCGGCATGCGGCTCCAGTTCTTCGAGCTGCCCAAGAAAGTTTCCGATTTGACAACCAACCAGCGTGATGTAGTGTCTGAGATGTCCTGACGACTCCTGGCCGCAAGGTACGAGCCGTCGGGGCATGACCGTTCCGATCCGGGCCGTGAGGCTACATCGGTACGCCTGGCAATAGGCGATAAACGAGGATCACCGGAGCCGGAGTGCTGGGGCAGCCGTGCCAGATGCCCACCACCAAGCCGAGGCCCTCACACGGAGAAACCAACCATGAAGTCCGTCAATGTCACCGCACAGCTGGACCGCAACCGGATCAACAAGGACGAGGACTACGAGGGCCACCTGATGGTGAGCCTGAAGGCGTCCGATCCGAACTTCAAGCGGGTACCCGTCGATCTGTGCCTCGTGCTGGACGTGTCCGGCTCGATGGGCGAGCCGTGCCACTCCGGCGAAGCGAAGTATATGGCCGTCCGCGAAGTCGCGGGGCGGCTGGTCAAGAACCTGACCGAGCAGGACCGGGTCAGCATCGTCCTCTTCGAATCCCACATGTCGGTGGCGCTCAACAACGTCAGCGGCTCGGAGAAGGAGAAGGCGCTGGCGGCGATCCAGACGATCCGGCCCGGCTCGGGCACCAACATGTCCTCGGGCCTGCTGGAAGGCATCAACCAGACCGGCAACGGCCGGTTCGTCGGGGTCAAGCGGATCCTGATGCTGACCGACGGCCACGCCAACGAGGGCGTCGCGAATCGTGACGGCTTGCTGGAGATTGTGGGTCGGATGGGCGACCAGAAGACCACGCTCTCGACGTTCGGGTTCGGGGTCAGCTGCAACCACGACTTGCTGGCCGACCTGGCCAAGAAGGGTGGCGGCAACTACCACTATGTCAAGAACCTGAAGGACTGCGCGGACGTGTTCGCCATGGAGCTCGGCGGCGCGGCCAGCTGCATCGCGCAGAACATCGAAGTCGAAGTGGTCCCCAACAAGGACAACAAGGTCTTGGAGGTCTTGAACGACTACGAGGTCGAGGACCGGAACGGCACCGCGCTGATCCGGGCCAGCGACATCTACGTCGACGAGACCAAGCACGTCCTGATCCGGATGCAGCTGGCGAAGCAGCCCGGCGCGAAGGATCGGCCGTACTCGGTGGCGCACCTGAAGGTGTCCTACTGCTTCACCGACGGGACCAAGAAGGTCGAGGAGCTGAACCCGAAGGTCGAGTTCGTGAAAGCGGACGAGGCCGACAAGGAGCCGATCCTGGCCGTGGCCGAGCAGGTCGGTCTGGTCAAGGCGGCGCAGGCGCAGGTCCGGGCGGTCGATATGGCCAACCAGGGCAACTACGCCGGCGCCCAGGCCGAGGTCAAGACGGCGGCCTGCTTCCTGCAGGGGCTGTCCGACCGCGGTTCCGAGGCGGCGCACGAAGGCGTGGTCTGCATGTCGGCTGCGCTGGAAAACTTCGACCAGTCGACGTATGACGCCAACTACGGCACCGGGTTGAAGGGCACGGCCCGCGGTATGCTCCGCGGCAAGATGGGCGGGGCCGGCGGTCAGACGGCCGGCGCGCTCAACCAGGGCGCCCGCTACGGCAACGTGGCGCAGCGCAACATGGTGGCCGCGATGGGCGGCGGCCTCGGTCCGACGCTGGGCGGCGGACCCGCCGATCCGGCGGATCTGGCCGAGCAGGCGAAGTTCAAGCAGTTGCCGGCCGGTCAGCTCGACAAGGACTTGAAGGAGGCCGAGCAGAAGAGCTTCGCCAAGCGGCGCAAGCAGAAGTAATCAGGCCCAGGGGTGGAGCAGCCCGGTAGCTCACCAGACTCATAATCTGGAGGTCGACGGTTCGAATCCGTCCCCCTGTACCATCCGGCTGACTGCAGCAGATGAGGCGCGCTGAAAACTCATCTGGGTGCGGTGACCGAAGGTTCAATTCCTTCCAGCCGGGCCAAGTGCGATTCGTCTAGTGGCTTAGGACGCCAGTCCATACCGGGCCAGGCAACTGGCCCGGTCAGGCTGGAAACGGGGGTTCGAATCCTTCATCGCACATCAGTTCGACGCCGGGTACGTCGCGACGATCCGTCTGATCAACGGGGAGCGGCTATCCCGGCTCCAGCTTTACGACGCAGACGGCTCAAGCCGTGACGGCCCTCGCTAGGGGACTAGCCCGTCGTCGGTGCAACCCCGGCCTGCGTCTCCATGTTGGGCCCGGTCACACTCGGGAGCCGATAAACGAACCGCCGGCGAATCGAGTGAAAGGTAGCGGTTACCCTGTACCGGGATGATCTCTGCGGCGAGCGCGTACTCACGCAGGGTTCGCGGCTGGGGGGCCGAGAGGCCCCCCGGCTTTACTATCGAGGTTTCAGAGAGACTGGTGGCTGAGTGCAGCTCCAACTTCTGTAAGGCGCGGGTCCACGGCGGGTCCGGCAGGAGTAGCGACGGGGAGGGTAGCGGCACCGTGAATCGATGGCATAGCCCCTGAACTGCCGTAGGGCGAACCATCGAGCGGTACAACTGGAAACGACTAGGTTGGCCTGTTGTGCGGGTGAAAGCCCCGCCCTGATGCTGAGGCTGGCAACGCGAGCCGGCGGAGTCAGGTAGCCGTAATAACTCGGACTCGAAGCAAAACTCGGAGGGCTTGTAACCCTCCCCAGTCTCTCTGAAATTATCGAAGCGGCGCTTCGGAAATAGATATGACGCCCGACGAGATCAAGGCAGCCTTGGCCGAGCAGAATCCCGAGGCTGTCTTGTATGACGGCTTCGAAGACGCCTTGGTCGGTCTTGCCTGCCAGTTCAACACCGTCCTTGCCTGCTACGACCGGGAGCGCTGTATCAAGATCCTGATGGAACGGGACGGCATGGACGAGGACGAAGCCGAGGAGTATTTTGAGTTCAACGTGGCTGGCGCGTACGTCGGCACGTTCACACCGATCATTCTACACGACCTTCGAGGAGAGCATGTCTAACCCCCTGACCATCCACAACCTGCTGTACACCCACTCGCTATTCCTGCTTCGCCGTAAAGATGACAAGCGCTACGACTCGCCCCGCTGCCCGGTTGACCTGGCGCGGGCCCGACGCTTCGTCATGCCGTATGGCCGTTACATCGGATACTACGCCGGCGCCGTGGCCCGGCACGACCCCGACTACCTGATCTGGCTTTACTCGGACCTGGTATGCCGGGAGACCGAGGGAGCCTTCGACGCAGACCGGATCCGACTGACGGATGTCATCCGGGCCTTGCGGAAAGGAGGAGATCTTGGCAACGCAGCCGATAGTAGTGTCAGGACGGCCCGACAGGTTTGGGCCGACGCTGGCCGAGCTGGAAACGAAGGTAGCGCAGCAGAACCTTCTGATCTTCCAGCTCCGGAGGCAGTACGAGACTGATTGCATGGCGGCCGGCATAACGCCGGTCCGGCGCGGCGGTGACGAGGTCCGCAACGAACTGGCGAAGGAAATGGTCCAGCACGAGGACTACATGGACCAGCGGCGGTATGCCGCGGAGAAGGGACATCGCCCGTCGGCCTGGGAGCTGCAGAACTGGAGGATCCACCGCAAGCTGCGCGAGAAGGCTGAGGCCCGCAGGGCCGGGGAGATCGACGCATGCTGACTTTCCAAGTCATCAGCCAGCTGCAGCACTGGGCTTCCGAGTACATGGACAGCGCGTACCATGCCGGCAAGAAGCCTGGGCTTGAAGGACAGGAGCGGCTGAACTGGCAGATCTTGGATGACGAGCTGACCTGGTTCATCGAACGGGGCCAGATGCCGGCGCCCTACAGTTCCTTCCTGGGCTGTGCCGGGATCGGCTACTTGATCGTCCACTTGACCGCCTGCTTCTGGGACATGTCGTCCCGGCAGGCCATGTTGAAACTGCGGGGCCACGTCCGGGCGTTGCTGGCCGGCCCTGCGTCCGGTTATGCCGACTACATGTTGGCTTCGGACGAACTGCCTCAGCTCTACAAACTGTTCTTGGACCGCGCAGGGCTGGAGGAGCTGAGCAACTACCTTTGGGAACGGGCCATTGGGATAAGGAGCGGCGAGCATGGCGATAGGCAATCGGCTCCGTCGGGATCTCCGAACAGTGCTGTACCGGCTGGGCCTGAAGACGGCGCGCTACGAATTCTTGAATCGCGTCGAGTCTCCGGATTTCACAATGTTCAGCCGGGGCGCCTGGGCTCAGATTGGCGAAGGGATATGGGCCAATTCGGTAGCCGTGGTCAAGCTGAACTCCTTAGACGCCATCTACTCGGTGATCCGGAGCGATCAGACGCCAGAGCCTGACATCACAAGCATAGCCAGCCGTCATACCTGCCGTGTCGAAGTGCACGGTTCCTACCTGGTCTTCTTTTTGGAGGGCATTTCCGTTGAGACAGAGGGAACAGGAGTTCTTCCGGCGGCCGGAAGCGTTTCTTGGACGGGTGCAACGGGCCCTGTCGGTAAGCCTCTTTTCTGGGGCCGAAGTTCGGCGAGATGCGGTAATTACCCTCCTTCTGGATACGACACACCAGGTCTCTCACGTCCTGGCCCGAGAATCCGGAGGAAGGTTTTCCCTCAGCCCGCGCATAATGGAGCCCGGTATTGAGAACGAGTCGGCTTGGACCCGAATCCTGATCCAGATGGTCGACAGCCAGGAGGAGCAGCCGCACTTCCACACGCTGGTGGATCTAGGCGTCTCTTGGGATGGCCAGGAGATCCGGTTCAACCCGATGTCGAACCGGTCGGACCAGGAGTGGGCGAAGTCGTCGTGGCTGAACCTGGACCGGAATGCCCCGGAGAACGATGCGGTGCATATCCGGCAGTTTTTCACGGAGCATCTGGTGTCCGACCACGATTCGCCTTTGGTACGTTTGATCGCGAGACGCCTGCCGGCTTTGCCGGCGCGAAAGGAGACGCATGAACGCTCGGATCGGAAAATCGGAAAGAAGGGTCGTAAATCTTGACCTGACCCGGCTCGCCGATACCCGAATGCTGATCCAGGCGAATTCGGGCGGCGGCAAGAGCTGGGTGCTCCGGCTGCTGGCGGAGCAGGCGGCCGGGAAGATGCACACCCTGGTCCTGGACCCGGAGGGGGAGTTCGCGACCCTCCGGGAGAAGTTCGACTTCTTGATCGTCGGGAAGTCCGGGGACGTGCCGGTGGCGCCGCGCTCGGCGGCCCTGCTGGCCCGCAAGCTGATGGAGCTGCGGGTCAGCGCGGTCCTGGATCTGTACGACCTGAAGCTCCGGGAGCGCCGCGAGTTCGTCCAGTTGTTCCTGGACGCTCTGATGAACATGCCGAAGGAGCTGTGGCATCCCACTTTGGTCATGCTCGACGAGGCCCACGTCTACTGTCCCGAGAAAGGGCATGGCGAGGCCCAGAGCACGGAGGCCGTGATCGGCCTGCTGTGTCAGGGCCGCAAGCGCGGCTTGTGCGGTGTCCTCTCCACGCAGCGGCTCAGCAAGTTGCACAAGGACGCCGCGGCCGAGACCAACAACGTGATGATCGGTCGGACCTGGATCGACGTGGACCAGAAGCGGGTCAAGACGATCCTGGGGGATGTAGCGGATCCGACGTCGTTGCGGGAGATGCCGCACGGCGAGTTCTTCGGGTTCGGGCCGGCTTTCAACTTGAACGGCACGTTCCGGTTCATGACGGACCGGGTCCAGACGACCCATCCGAAGCCGGGCGAGCGTCACCAGCTGGCGGCGCCGCAGCCCAGCGCGAAGATCCAGAAGCACCTGGCCGAGCTGGCGGACCTGGCGCAGAAGGCCGACCAGGAGATCCGTGACATGGTGCAGGCCAAGGCCCGGATCCGGGAGCTGGAGCAGCAGCTGAAAGCTAAAGAGAAGGCGGACCCGGAAGCCGAGAAGAAGTTGAAGGATGCGCTTGCTAACCATAAAGCGGCTATCGGGCTTGCGGAGAAAGTGCAGAAGGATTATCGGAACAGGCTGGTGCAGATCAACAAGTTGAGCATCGTTGCCGAACCGCTCATTCTGGACGATCCAGAAGCTCGCCAGAGTATCAAGGACCAGCTGGTCAAGGGAACGACGACCGGCCGGTTCTCGTGCCGGGAACCGAACCTGTCCAACGAAGCCAAGTCGGCGATCGCGGAAGAGCCGAGGGCTTCGATGCGGGAGCCGGCCGGACGCCCGACGCTGCTCCGGGAGGTGGACGGCAAGCCGCTGCCGAAGTGCGAGCGGGCGATCCTGACTTGCCTGGCCCAGTACCCGGACGGCCGGAACAAGATCCAGCTGGCCCTTCAGACCAGCTACAAGCACACCGGGGGTGGCTTCAACAACGCCTTGGGTTCGTTGCGCAGTTCCGGTTACATCCAGCGCAACGGGGACCACTGCCGGATCACCGCCGAAGGGCTGGCGGCTCTGGGCTCTTATGATCCGCTGCCGACCGGCTCGGATCTTCAGCAGCATTGGCACAACCAGCTGCCGAAGTGCGAGCGGGCCGTGCTGGCCGCTCTGATCGCAGAGTACCCGAATGCGCGTACGAAGGAAGAAGTCGCGGCGGTCACCGGCTATGAGGCCGGCGGCGGCGGGTTCAATAACGCCATCGGCAAGCTGCGAACGATCGGTCTGATCAGCGGTAACAAAGAGGCGCTGATCGCCAGCGCCGATCTTTTTGACTAGGAGGAAGCCATGTACCAAACCTTGCTGAAGGGCTGTACGGTTGAAAACCTGCTCCGCCCGAAGCTGGGGCGGTTGCTCATGGCCAGCCGGGAATACGTGCGGTTGCTGGTGGAGTTCGAGTGGTCGGCGGATACGGATCGCGTCGAATTGGAGGAGATCAGCCGACGTCGGTCGGAGCGGCATGAAGCCTGTATTCATGCCTACCACGAGCTGCGGGAGTCCTGGCATAAGACGTATAAGAGCGTCTTTCCTCCGGACGAGAGCCATGATCCTTGGAACCGCAGTTCGATCGCCGACTTTGCCGTGAAGTTGGTGAAAGAAGCGGCGCAGCTGGCCGTTGACAACGCACGGGAGCCCGGCAAAACTGTGAGGCTATGAGATGGTTCGAGAGCTATCTTATTAAGCGAGCCGCTTCGCCTTCCTACAGGCAGGCGATCGCTGCCATCCTCAAAGCCCAGCAGTCCAAGCTCCCGGAAGTGAAACAGTTGAGCAATCGGCTCTCTGGCCTGGCCGAACGGTACGTCGGCATGACCCGGGCCCGGCTGCGACAGCCGCCCGGGCTTGCCGGCGTCGGTCAGACTTGGGCACAGGAAGAAGCCCGGTCGGCTCTCCACCACAATCTGGCCGATGCCGTGGATGCGCTATCTACAGGGTGGAGAACGCATCTGAAACGACCGGCGCCTTATACGGGCTTCCTGGCCAATCCTGGCCGCGTTTCCAAGCAGGAAGCCTCTCACCTGGCCGAGCAGCTGTTCCGGCACGACCAGGGCCTTGATCTCGATTTCTAATCAGGAAATTTCCGATGGCAAACTTCAGGCGCAAGAAACCGCGGCAGCAGCCGTGTCACAAGATTTCCAGTTACGACCGGGTGGAGGCTAACGGCAAGAAGAAGTCGAGGCCGAAGCAGCTCCGCCAGGCCGACCTGGACAAGCGAGGAGGAACGAAACGATGGACGTAGACCCGCGCCTGGTGAAGGAGCTGACGGAGGCCATGACGGATCTGGCATTGAAGGACAGCATGCCGGGGTCCGCCAACGTCGACTTGGTCAACGCGCTGGCTGCCAAGCTCTACCAAGTCGGATGGCGCGACCGGCATTTCCTTGGCAACAAGGCTCTAGCTGCCGTTCCGGACACGCTGCTGAACCAGTTAGTGAACCGGCTCCGCAGCTATGAGAGAAATCTCGACAATCCCCAAGCCGACCTGACCGGATGGCGTGCCTTCGTTCGGCGGGTAGAAAGGATCGGTGATTTCCGATGCCGAAATTCGGAGCCGTCAGCTCCGCGCTGATCCGGGCTACCCCCGGGATGCCGCTGAGTGCGGATTACTACCTTGGCGATACCGCGGTGACCGACCGCGATATCGCTATGCTGGAGAAGCGGATCAAGAACAGCCAGGCGCAGCTGCGCTCGGCCAAGAAACGGAAGGCGGAGGGAGAAGCCCGGGCTGCCGATCTGGAACGGCGCGGGCTCTTGGTCCGTCTGGACAAGGAGGAGACTTGCCGGAAACCGAAACGAAAGCGCGGCGCTTCGAAGGCGCCGACTGGCTCCGGAGCTTCTTGAAGCATCGGCAGCCCTTGATGATGCTGAACGAGTTCGGCGAGCGGGTCGCGAACTTGCTCGGCGACGTCTGGTATGGCATCTATCACTTGCCGGAGGACCATCTGGCCAAGGTCGAGTGGGACAATCCGTATTGCATGACGCTCTCCATCCGGGACGAGCTGGCCACGTTCGACGATGCCAAACTGACTAACCTGGTGATCCTGGCCCACGAATACTCGCTGCGAGTAGCCGTGCGGCCGAAGTCGCAGCAGACGATCGAATTGATCTTCCATCCGCGGGAGCGTGGCGCCAAGGAGTTTACCAAGCGCCATCCTTCCATCGAAGAAGCGGTCAAGAACTGCCGTGAGCACTTCGGAATCGCCTAAGTTCGATCCCTTCGACCCGTCCGAGCCGATCGGCCCAGACAAAGTTCCTGCCCTCCAAGACCACCTGCTCTTCACGATCTTCGTCTGCAACAAGCAGGCGGACCGTACCCGTCAGGTGCTAAATCAGTTCTATGGGGGCGTTACCATAAAGGAGAGCCCGTTTAACTACGTGGCTCGCCTGATCCGGGAGCGCAAGCTGGACCGCAGACTCAAGGCTTGCCGGTGCGGCCAATACGGCCGGATCGGTAAAGCCTTGCGTCAGCTGATCCAGAAGAAGCTCGATGTCACGACCTGCACTCTGGACCAACTGGAAGAGATCCATGGGATCGGCCAAAAGTCTTCCAGATTCTTCCTCATGTACGGGCGCGGGGTCCGGGACGTCGCGGTCCTGGACACCCACGTGCTGCGCTGGCTGCACAACTGCGGGGTGAAGGATGTGCCCCGCGGCACCCCGACATCCAAGAAGAAATACCGGGAGTTGGAACAGATCTTCCTGCGGCTCTGCAAGGAAATGGGCCAGGAACCGAACAAGCTCGACTTCGAGGTCTGGAAGACCGGGGCCGAATTGCATCGCCAAAAGAAAGGAGGCGACGCGTGCAAGAATTGAAGTGTGCCGAGTGCGGACGGCAGTGGAAATGGGACGGCAAGCAGTTCCGGAAAGTCATCGTGGATGGGTCCGGCATGGTCATCCTCCGGCTCACCGAACGGTACATGCCGCAGCCGACTCACCGCAATGTGGCGACTTGCCCGGAGTGCCGGTTCGCTCCGAAGCGGATCGTCCCGTCCGGCAACGATACCAGTATGGCCTTGGCTGAGCGCCAGCGGGCCAAGAAAGGACGGACCGATTCATGAACGAGTGTACGCGCTGCGGCTCTGAGCTGGCCAAGACCGGGCGCTGCAGCGATGCGACTTGCCCGTTCTCGAATCACCGGCAGTCGTGTCAGGCCGGCTGGAACGGGCATCCTGTGAAAGACCCGCATCCTACCGACGACCTGCGGCCTCTGGCGTGTGCCTGCGCTGGGCAGGCGACCCCGGCTCGACTGGTCGAGCGGATTGCCTCCGGCTACTACACCGCCTCGAAGCATGCCGTGGCTTTTGCCAAGGAGTGCTTGCCTTCCAAACAACTGATGCTCCCGGCGAATCAGAATGAGATCCGCCGGCAGATCCCGAACGGTTACATGGTGATCGGGCGCGACGAGTACGAATACGGCGCGACCTGGGTCCAGATCCTGAACCGGAAAGGTGAGGAAGTGGTCTATTACGACTTGACGGAGTGGGAGGAAGAGCCGGAGCAGGTCATGGGCATCATCCTCCGCTTCGCCTTTGAAGGCGTAACTGAGGAGGAACGGTGCCGACCATCTGGGGCAAATACAAAGGCAGAGTCGAGCGGGTAGACAGCTGCTCCAAGAAGGACGTGGCTTACTTGCTCGGAGAGTACAGGCTCGCCTTCGGCAAGGGTTGGACCTTGTGGGCCGGGAGGAAATGCGATGAGCCGAAAGATGAAGCACCCGTTGCTTCTCCTCTGCATCTGCGGTGAAGGCGCAGAGATCATGATGGCGCAGTACGCCGTGTTTTCGTTTACGGCGGGGCTGTACCACAGACTGAAGTCCTTGATGGCCTGGGTGAAGAACCAGAAGAAGCATCCGGATTTCACGGAGCTGCTGGACATTACCCTGGCTTATCCGCGGCCGGTGTGTTTGAGCACGGAGCAGATCGCGGAGTTGACGGACGCTACCCTGGCCTTTACCGACGTCGAAGTTGTTGACGCCCGGACTGACCAGTTGCCGGACGGAGAGCAGGTCGATTACCTGCGCTGCCGGGTTGGGGCCGAATCGGTCATCTGGGAAATCGGGCCGCAGCATTACGACGGCGAGGCTAACACTTCCGACGTCTTCGAAACGACGTTGGATGAGTTGGCCAGGCAAGCCGGCTTGGGGGGCCTATGAGCGACGAGAAGCGCTTCTTTACCTGGGCTGAGTTCGACAAGCTCTCGGCCCTGCAGGCAACCCTGATCCGCATGCTCTACGAAGAGCTGTGCGGCCAGACTTTCCCGAAACGGTCTCCTCATGACGCGGAGAAGGAAGAGGAGACCGAGGACGAGCTCGACAGCGTGCTCGACCTCTATATGGACAGCGACGGCTGTGTGCCGTCCCACCACCTCGACGATGACGTTTTCATACCGATCCTGAAGAAGTTCAGGGGACCGGTCGACGTCGCGATCGATCTAGTGGAGACGGAGCTGATCCGGCTCGGCAGGGGCAAGAAGTATACGCTGCGGCGAGTCATCCAGCCGAGCCATGAAGACGAATGCACGGTCGTGGTCATCGACTGGCGGGACGGCTATCCGTTCGTCTACTACGAGAACAGCCGCAAGGCGTGGAACTACCATTTCGGCAGTCTGTCCGAGCTGGCTCAGGAAGTGGAAACCATCCGGGGCCGGATCCTGCGGACCTACACGTACCTGCACAACAACCGGGACTTCAAACTCCCGCTGCAGATCCCGGAGGAGGATTGATGGCCGGCGTTACCGGACGTAGCGACCGGATCATCGATCACTTCGAGTTCCGGGTCGGCAAAGAAGACGTCAAGATCCCGGTCCGGATGCTGAAGAAGTGGAAAGGTTGGGAGGACGGCGGCTGGGTCTATAGCTTCTACTGCCAGGACTTCAAGCACTTGCATGAGCGGATCGATCATACCGATATCAAGCGGTTAAAAGAGTTGGTCCGCGAGGCTGTTGAGCAGCAGCTCTTGTCGGTGGAGTTTGTCCGGCACTTCCTGGTCAAGATCAGGGGTACCGGCTACTACCGGAAGGAAGAGACCGAGGCCGATGCCGGGATTGCATACGAGGAAGTATGGATCGGCAAATTGCCGGACGGCACCCCGTGTTACAAGGAATCGGAGAAGGGCGTGATCACGCCGCGGGAGATCAGCCTGCTGCCCGGGGACGAGTTCGGCGACGGCTGGATCACCCGCGCCTTGATCTTGGCCACTCCGGCCAACGAAGCAGCTCTGAAAATGATCATGCAGGGGATCGTCCGGATCAACGACCGGATGCGCGAGCTGCTGAACACCGAGAACATCCAGAAGACCCTGCAGCAGTTTTCGATGAAACAGCTGATGCCCCCGGAGGGTCCAGATGTCCAGCCTCGAAAAGGTCGAAAGCGACCTCGATCCTGAAGACCACCTGCGGTCTGAGGTGAAGCATTACAACCGTCAGTTCCGATTCAACCTGACCTACACCGGCGAACCCGACGCGGAAGTCATCGACGCCGAGGTGCCCTGGTCTGACGCGCACAGCGAGAACAACCCGGAAGGCCGGCAGTTCTACCGGGCCGGGGAGATCTCGTTCGATCCCGGGCTGCCTGATGACAGTCCGGCCAAGCAAGAGATGCTCCGGCAGATCCATGCTTCCATGGCATCTGACGACATCGAGCTTTTGGAGGACGAGTATGGCGAAGAAGGTGAAGAAGAAGAGGACACCTAAGCTACCGCTCGGCACGGGTATCGCTCAGGCGCCCGGCGGTGTGAAGCAGGTCTCCTTCACCCTGGAGACTCAGCCGGACTACGAGAAGGTAGTCCGGGAGACCCGGGAGGATCTGGTCCGGCTGCGGGAAGAGCTGACCGAAGCCGCCCGGCACCAGTCGTTGCAGGTCCGGGATCCGGACCACGCGATGACAGTCGTTCGGCTGCTGCAGTTCTCGCATCGGGCCGATGTCGTTCTGATGCGGATGGGCGTCTCCGAGACGCTGGGCGGCCTGGTCACGAAGATCGACGGCAAGGAGGTGAAGCGTGGCCGAAAGCGCCCGGCGTAAGGTCCGGGTCGTCGTCTCCATGCACGGCGGCACGATCGATGCCGTGTACCTGGAGCAGAAGGACCAGGATATCGAGCTCGACATGGTCTTCACCGAGAACATGAAGTATCTCGAAGGCGACCAGGAGTTCGAAATCGAGAAGGGCCCGCTGGCCGGTGAAGGCATCTACACGCACATGGAAGGTTCGTACGATCCGGTGGATGAAGACGCCGCAGCCAGCGCCGAGCTGTTCGAGGGCGTCTTCGCGGCGGCACAGGCTAGGCTGGATGCCGACGAGGAGGAAGATGGAGACGACGGAGACGAAACCGAAGAAGAAACGTAGGTCTGTGCTCCAGGACGGAACCTACGAGCTGAAGATGATCTGCTTCAACGGGTTCAACTACTCGATCCGGACCGGCTCCTTGCAGGACTGTCGGGACCGGGCCAAGCAGCGGATCGCGTGGTACCGGAACACGTTCGCGGACGTCAACGGCGACGTGAGCATCATCGCCCCCGGCTGGGAGTGGGAGTGCACCCAGGACGGCTTGGTAGGAGACTACGATGGCTACCTCAAAATCCAAAAAGTCTCGGCCTAAGCTCTTGCTGCCAAGCCGGGTCGCCGAGCAAATCGGCGTGAAAGTCATAGACTGGATGGGCAACTGCTACTTCATCGCATGCCGGATGTTGGAGGCAGGCGTCGTGAAGGGCGAGCCCAGGTACGGCCACTGGCGCGGTCCGATTGCCCCCGGTTCGATGTTCGACCGGGGCAGTCCGATCACGAGACATGGCTGGATCGCAGCAAAAGAGGAAGGTCGGGATATTGTCATCGATCCGACCCGTTGGGTCTTTGAAGACGCGTCTCCCTACATCTACCAGGCTCCCGACTTCGAGGGCTGGTACGACGCCGGCGGCAATGTCTTCAGGGACGAGAACGTCAAGCCGTTTCCGGAGTTCGACGAGAAATACGGTGCCTATCGGCTCCCGGTGCAGCTCCGACAACCGATCCGCCGCTTGCTCGACAAGCAGCTGCCGGTAGCGGATCGGTGTCAGTTGCACTGGCTGGCCACCCAGTCGTTGAACCGGCTCGGTCAGGATGCCGGGCCCGTTTTCCGCTGGTTGGTCCAGAAGAAGATGGGCGCTTTGATCCCGATCGATAACCGGAGGTTGGTGTTGGGCAGTAACGAGTCGAAATCGTAGTCGAGAGGCCGGCGTGCGCCGGCCTAAAGTCGAAGCCGAAGTCGAGGAGGACAGGTCATGAGAGTCATGTTCGAGGTCGTGCTGCAGTCGCTGCATCTGGCGGTCCGGGGGCCCAACGGCGAAACGGCCACGGGCATTCTGCACTTCCCGTCCGCGGCCGAGCCGGTGCCGGCGACGGCCCGGTTCGTCAGCCGGAAGACGCCGAAGGGGCAGCAGATTGTGGCCGCGCAGCAGGAGCGCATCGCGCAGCTACCGCCCCTGACGCGGAAGGTGCTGAAGCTCCGAGCCAAGGGGCTCAGCGGGAAGGAGATCGGGAAGAAGTGCAAGATCTCCGCTTCGTCTGTCCATACTCGCGTCTACGAAGCCCGGAAGAAGGGCATCCGGGTCGACAACTTGCCGGTCCGGGTCTTCCCGGTGCCGAAGGCAGTGGAAGAAGCCATCCTGGGTAACGGGAAGAGGAGGTTTTGATGGCGAAGCACAGACGGGGGGCATCGTCCGTTGACGGCTTCACGCTGCCTGGGGCGCCGCTGCCCCAGGCAGTCGGCAGGACCATCGTGGGCTGCCGGTTCAAGATCGAGGTGGACCGGCTGACCAAACCGGACCGTAACATCATCAAAGGATTCGCTGCGCGTATCTTCCAGGCCAGACCGGCGGTGCGGCATATCGAGTTCTTCGTGGTGTTTACCGGAAAAGGGCGACTCCGTGTGGTCGCCACGCAACCCGCTACGCCTGGCGCCAAGCCGTTGAAGCAGGCCAGGCGCGCTACGAAGGGACTGGACGGCGATCTGACCTGCTATCGGATCAAGGGCGGCTTCCGTCAGTTCAGGGCGAACGACGCTGTGGGCCTCCGGGCCCGCTGCGACTCAGCCTTGGTGACGGCCGCGACAGCCCGGCGGCTCGGTCTGCTGATCCCGTAAAGCGCGGGGCCCGGCCGGCTTAATCCGGCCGGGCCTTGCGTTAATATACAGTGGTGCCATAGAAAAGTGCTACTCCGAAGCGCCGCTTCGGAATTTGCCGGACTACGACCGGCAGAAAGGAAACACCATGGCCGAGCATGTCAGTTACGAAGTCACGGCGATCATGATCGAAGTGGTGCTGGAACGAATAGGCGTGCCGCCCCGGCCCGAGCTGATCCGGGAGCGGCTGCTGGAGATCGATCGGCTGAACGAGAACAACTGCACGGCGGAACTGATCGCTGCCGAGTCCGATCCGGCCTTGCGCGTGATGGCTACCATGGTCGGCATGCTGGGCCGGCTGATCCTGGACCATTCCACGCCTCAGCGGGAGATAGCCACGGTTCCGAGCTGGGTCTTACAGACCATGCTCGACACGGCCCAGCACATGCCGAACATCTCGGCGACCATGGATCGGCTCGTGACCGACGATACCAGCCAGAAGCTGAACGGCTTTTTGATGAACCTGAAACGGAGGATGGATGCCCGAGCCTAAGTTCGTGTACAGCCGGAGCGGCAAGCAGCGCGGTGAGCTGACCGGCAGCAGCCGGCCCTGCAGGCTGGAAAGCTGCAGGGGCCAGCGTCTCGGCGTGCGTTGGAAGCTCCGCGGCAAGAAGTCTCAGATCACGTTCCCGTGCACCAAGGGGATGAAGCTCAGGAAGGATGGACAGTGGCAAATCGGTTGAAGATCGCCGGTACGGCTCTGATCGACGGGCCGTACCGGTACAACCTCTGGCGGACCTGGGGCGATCCGGAAGGCCCCTATGCCTTGTTCTGCATGCTGAATCCGTCCACGGCCGATGCGCTGCAGGACGACCCGACGATCCGGCGCTGCATCGGTTTCGCGCTGAGCTGGGGTATGAGCCGGCTCTGTGTGGTCAACCTGTACGCATTCCGGGCCACCGATCCGAAGGACTTGTTCAAGGCTGAGGATCCGGTCGGTCCGCACAACGACGTATGGATCGCCAACGAAGCCAAGCGTGCCGCCCGAATCGTGGCGGCCTGGGGTTCTAACGCCGAGGAGCTCCGGGCCAAGTCGGTGGTCCACCTCCTCAAGAAGTATGGACCGCTCTACTGTCTCCGCCGGACCAAGAAGGGGCAGCCGAGCCATCCGTTGTATCTGCCGAAGGCTTCCGAACTCGTCCGTTATGAGGTGACCTAGATGGACCAACTTCCGATGCACCGGCCCGGCTCTCAGCCGGGTCCAGAATCCATCGACTTCAGCGGTCGGAGCCAGCCGGTTGTGGGCCCGACCGAGGAACAGATGCAGAACGTATCGGTCCGCACGCTGCAGGACCGGGCGCAGAACTGGCGGAAGGATCCGCTCAGCGAGGACCAGATCCGAGCGGTCCAGACGATCCGGACCGAACGGGGTCCGTTCTTCCTGACCGGGCCTGCCGGCTCCGGCAAGTCGTACGTGATCGAGTACCTGAAGACCGCAGTGCCGCGCAGCCGGGTTACGGCCATGACCGGCATGGCGGCTCAGCTGATCGGCGGGACTACCCTGCACGCCTTCGCCGGGATCCACCCGATCCATGGGGTGGTCGGCAACAAAGCCAACGACCGCGTCCGGGCCTGCGACTTGCTGATCATCGACGAGATCAGCATGTGCAACCTGGAGTTGTTGCATCAGCTCTACATCCGGTTCCGCCGGGCCGCGCACGTGCCCAAGCTGGTCACGGTCGGGGATTTCATGCAGCTGCCTCCGGTAGAAGGCCAGCAGCTGTTCGAGACCAGGCCCTGGACCTGTTTCAAGAAGCTGGAGCTGCAGAAGCAGCACAGACAGCAGCAGCCTTTGTTCGTCGACATCCTCTCGGACATCCGGCTGGGCCGTCTGACTCCGCGGGCCCAGGAGTTGCTTCGGATGCGCTGGGTGCCGGTGCTCCCGGACGACTGCACCCGCCTCTTCGCCTTGCGGGCCGGCGCCGAAGAAGTGAATGAGCAGAAGTTGGAGGAATTGCCCGGCCCGGCTTTCGCGTCGGACTGGTCGATCCAGTACGACGAGAAGTTCCGGAATGAAGAACCGCCGCAGATCGACGAGCGTCGGATCCGCTTCCCGAAGACGCTCCGGATCAAGCCGGGGGCCCGGGTCGTGATGTTGACGAACGATCCCGGGCAGAAATGGGTCAACGGCTCGACGGGCACGGTTCTGTCTATTGAGCCGGGCAACCACGTTCAGGTCCGGCTGGACCGGGGTCATACGATCACGGCGTTCAAGGCCGAGGAGCCTGTCGTGGCGCCCGGCGGCGCCGTAGTTGCCCGGGTTATCCAGTACCCGATGGCCTTGGCTTGGGCTCTTACGATCCATAAGGCCCAAGGCATGACTTTGGATCGGGTCGGCGTGGATCTGCAGGGCCATTTTGCTCCGGGCCAGACTTACGTCGCGCTGTCCCGGTGCCGTTCCATGGAGGGCCTGTTCTTGACGGGCGAGCTGTACCGGCTCCTGGTCAACCACGCGGCTCTCCGCTACTACGGAGTAGACAATGGAGAATGACAACACAGCGCTTCCGCCGTCGGCTGACGAATGGCGCCGGCAGAATCCTTTGGCAGGCGTGCCGCCGGCGCTTGGTACGTGGAAGGTGAAGGATCGTACGCCGCCGGACGTGATGGACCGGCTGCTCGGGATGTACCTTCGCGATGTCGGGATGGACGCAGCAGCGCGGGCTAACCGGACCTGGTTGTTAATAGCCAAAATCAAGGCGGAAGACTTGGCTCTGGATCACCCGGAGCGAATCACCACGATGGATCTGGTGCATGCCAAACTGGGTGCGGATTTTCCGGGGCGCTATGTGCCTATCCCGGATCCGAACTGTATCCGATTGCTCACCGATCCGAAGAAGCGTTGGATCTTGCCGCTCGGGAATGCGGCCGGCTCCGTTTTCAGGGATCCGCGGTGGACCCGCTATAAAGAAGACACGAGCATTCGGGTAGTGAATCACGCCAGAATTTCTTGGTGGTACAAGCTGGCGTCAGACCTGGAGCTCGCTCAGTACGACGAGCTCGAAGGCGAAAAGCTCTTGCGTGCCGAGCTGCGTCGCCTGGACAGAATGGCCGGAAAGGACGTGGATCTCTGATGGCGATCAAGTTCACGTACGACCCTCGGGACGTTCCGGGATGGGCCGCCAAGCTCATCTTGGACGTCTCGAACGAGACGCGTGTCTCCTTGCTGACTAGGACGCTGGATACACGTATCCGGCGTCTCGGTCAGTGGGGGCTCAAGTGTCGTCGTCCCCAGGAGCCTTCCTGGCTTATCCATCACCCGTTGGTGGTGGCTCAGACGACCCGGACTGCCAGCCTGGTGCTGGAGGATCCCGAGTTGTTGAAAAACGAGAAGTACCAGCAGGCTATCCTGCTGGCCGAGACGGTCCTGTCGGTCCGGGGCTGAGCTGCTATAATGCTGCCAGGACCGAGACCCTACGGTATGATCGAGGCTGCCTACACCGTTGTTGATCAGGCAGGCAACCAGTACCGGATCCGTTGTCCGATTTCCACGTCCATCGAAAATATCATCTTAGCTGCTGAGGGCAGGTACAGGGTTAAGATGAAGGACGTGATTGGCGAAGACCGAGTGAACCTGGCCGATGTCCCGGGCCCGGTGGCTCGGGCACGGCCAACAGCGAGGAGGATTCCCCGTGAAAAAGGCCATTCAAAGTTTGTACGATAGCCTGGCGGACTACCTGACGTTCGAGGAGCTCGTTTTCGTGGATACGATGATCGTCGTCGGCACGGCCGCGACGGTCTTTTACACCGGGAAGTATGTCATCGATTCGCTGATCTACTTCGTGTAAGCCTCTTGATTCTCTTTGATGAAGTCGAGGGAGTGTTGGGCCGGATTGATGTCGGGATCCGGCACGAGCCGGGGTGGCTTGACCAGCGGTATCGGCGGGCCGGGCAGGTTGGTGGTCCGGTCACCCTTCAGGCTTTCACACAATTCTTTGATGGCCTTCTGTGTGTCCAGCGCGATCTTCTTGGTCTCCGCGACGTCTTGAACGATCGCGGCTTCGCGCTGGACGGTTTTGTTGTGATGGTCGATAAACTTCTGCTCGATCTTGGCGTCCCCGGCGTAAGCCACGATGATGGCCCAGCCGATCAGCCCGGCCCCGCCGAACACGATCAGGTGGGCCAGGGCCTCCAGCAACTTCTCTTTGAATTTGTCCCACAGCGGGTTGGTCATAGGTCACGCGTACGCAGCGCGGTCCTGGCCGAAGCCGGCCACGATCTTCAACGTCTCCTCGTAGTGGCCTTGCTCGTCAGTCAAGATGTTCTCGATGTCGATCCGGAGCGCCTGGTCGTGGAAGCCTTCCAGGGCCTGCAGCAGCGCGGTGTATCCGCCGACAGCTTCCGCTTCCGCTTCCAGGGCGGCTTTCAGGATCTCCTGGTTGGAGTCGGCCGGCGCTACCGGCGCCGGGTTCGTCTCAGGCACTCCGCCCATGGCCACGATTTTGTCGGCCAAGAATTGGGCATGCTTGGTCTCGTCGGGAATCTCCTCGGCAAGGAACTCGGCCAGGGCGGGCCGGTACGGTCCGACGATCTTGGCCGAGTAAGTCAGGTACATCGCGATGGCCGCCAGCTCGTGAGCCAGCCGCTGGTTCAGCAGCATCACGATCTTCTCGGGCGTCGCCGCCGCGGTCTTGACCTCCGGCGCGGTGCCCGGCGTTTGGGCCAGCGCGGGGTCGGGTACGGGCTTAGCCGGGATCTGGCCGGCTTCCTGGCCCGGGTCTTTCGGCGTGGCTTCACGGTTGGTCCGTCCGGCTTGGGGCGTGCCGAAGGGTCCGATGTCTGCCCTCTTTTCGGCCAGCTTGGCCGCCAGCTTTTTGAACTGAGGGCTGTTTGTGTTTTTCAGGGTGGCCAGGATGTTGGACATGAAAGAATCCTCCGGATTCAAAGGAATTCGTGAGACACCGTAATCCGTAGTGGACCCATGTTCAAGGAGGAAACGATGAGCAAGAAACATTGGCTGATAGGTTCCGGGGTCGCATTGGCTGGGCTGGTTTTGATATCGGTGATCTATGGGATCACCACGTCGAACCGGGAGATCGGGCTGCGGAATCAGATCGGCAACAAGCAGACCGACAACACGTCGGAGTTCGACAACTGCTGGAAGAAGATCTCGCAGACGGTCCAGGTAGCCGAGAAAGACCGGGACAGCCTGAAGCAGATCTTCGTCGAGCACGCCCAGGCCCGGACCACGGACGGCGGCGGGCTGATGAAGTGGGTCCAGGAGTCGGTGCCCAACATCGACACGAAGACCTTCGCCAACCTGCAGAATATCATCGTGGCCAGCCGAGATGCCTGGACCCAGCGTCAGAAGGAGCTGATCGATCTGAAGCGGGAACACGACAACATGATCGATATGTTCCCGTCCAGCCTGATCGTCGGCAGCCGCGGCAAGATCGACATCCAGGTCGTCACGTCCAGCCGGACCAAGGAGTCCTTCCGGACCGGCGCCGACGATGACGTTCAGCTCTTCGACAAAAAAGCCGAGAAATAATTTCCAGTTATAATTTTTCTCGGCATTAGCTATTAAGGAGAGGAGCTATGTGGCTCGCTTACGGATTAGCCGTGCTCCCGCTCCTGGTCGGAGCGGGTCTGTGGATCCGGACCCGGCAAGTCAACTGGGTTGAATGGGCGATCGGCGCCGCTGCAGGTCTCGTCACCGCCGCTATCTTTCACGCGGTGGTGATCCGCGGCATGACGTCCGACACCGAAACGTGGTCGGGCCGGCTGGTCAACGCGACGCACCATCCGTACTGGCATGCCGAGTGGACCGAGACCGAGACCTACACCACGACGGATAGCCAGGGCAATACGCAGACGCATTTCAGGACCGTGCATAAGTCCAGGGACTATCCGGAGCACTGGACCTGCTATGCGAAGCTGGGCAAGGCGGATGCCGAATACCGGATCAGCGCGGAACGCTTCGCAGAGCTGCGCCGGTTATTCGGGGCCAAGGAGTTGAAGGCCATCCAGCCGCACAAGCCCGATTTCGATCATGGGGACCGGAACGACTATGTAGCCGAGAACCATACCGACTACACCGTGCCGGTCCACCGGCCTGTATCGTTCGAGAACCGGGTGAAGGCGGCGCCGTCCGTATTCTCTTACCGGACGGTCCCGGACGACGTGCCGGTCTATCCGTACCCGGAGTACACGGATCCGTTTCACTCGGGCCGGTTGATCGGAACGGCCCGCAGCGACCTGTCCTGGTACGAGCTGGATTGTTTGAATGCCAGGTTGGGGCCGGTCAAGAAAATCAACCTGATCCTGGTTGGTTTTCAACCAGACGCTCCATCCGACCTGGGACAGTTGCAGGAAGCGAAGTGGATCGGCGGCAAGAAGAACGATCTGGTGCTCTGCTACGGCTCCCGGGGGGTCGGCCAGCCGGCGGCGTGGGCCTACTGCTTCGGCTGGACCGAGTCGGCCCAGGTGAAGCGCAACCTGGAAAGCCTGTTCGTGACGGAACCGGTGTCGAACGATCTCTGGCCGAAGCTCGATGCCGAGATCCGGCAGAATTATGAGCTGAAGGACTGGAGCAAATTCGATTACTTGAGCGTGGAACCGCCAGCATGGGCCTTTTGGGTGTTGTTGGCTGTGATGGCCCTCACCCAAGGGGGGTGGTGGGCGTTCTCCTACTTCAACAAGGTAGACAAGGAGACATGAGATGGCTACTGCTACCCTTCTGAACCCATCGGAGAAGGAGTGGATAACCAAGCTGCTAGGTTCGGCCCGGCGCAGAAAGATGGAAGCCGACTTAGCAGCTGACATGGCGCGGCTGGACGAGATCCAGCTGACCCTGAAGTCCGTACCGGAACGCCGGGCCAAGCAACAGGCCGACCTCGCCGCTCTCGACGAAGAGCAGGCCCGGGTGGACCAGCTGTTGCAGGAACTGTTGCAGCTGAAGGAGTTCGTGAAGCCGGACGAGTTCGAGCCGGCGCGTGCCAGGCTTCAAAGCGCGTTCGAGGCCGCGGTCAGTCAGCGTACGGCCGTCCTGGCTGTGCGCGACGGCTTAGACGCGCAAGAGAAGAAGCTCACGCTGGAGATGGCAGACATCCAGCAAAGGTTGGAGCAGCACACCCAGCCTTCCCTGGAGCCCGAACCGGAGCCCGAACCGGATCCGTTGGAGCCCGACAAGATCCAGCTGATGCAGGATCTCGGCACGTTGCGGGCAGACGTGGAGTATTTCAAGACACGTCGGGCCAACGAGTACATCCAGGGAGAGTTTGTAGACGTGCAAGGCGTCAAGCACGAGCTGGGCTGTTTGTCGGGTCAGTGGTGGGTGCTGAAGTGCCGAGCGGAAGCGCTTTTTGAGACCATACCGGCCGACTACGAGCAAATGTTCGGCAAGATGTTCCACCAGCTGACGGAACTTAAACGGGTCTACGCGCCGGATGGCTACGTGAAGGGCCTGCAGTTCAAAACGGACATGACTCCGGAACAGTGGCAGCAGTACGCTGCCGGCACGTGCCGGCGGGCCGAAGAGTATCGGGCCAAGACGGATCGGCCCAAACCCTCGTCGGCGCCGCCTCCCCCGCCTTCCCTGGAAGAGCAGGCGGCGGAGCTGGCGGAAGCGACGGAAGGCCAGCGGCTGGCGATCTACGGCGGCATGTCGAATCGTCAGCGGGATCTGGTGGAATGGCTCTCTGAGCATCTCCGGTTCCGGAAGGTGACCTGGTATGAGTCTATGGAGGATAAGGAAGAGGCGTCGAAGTTGGAGTACAGCATCAAGACCAACGGCGTCGACTTCATCTTGTTCTTCACGCAGTGGATGTCGCACCGGACCAGCGCGCAGCTGTACCGGGTGGCCAAACTGAAGTCGCTCTACATCCTGAACTGCAACTCGTCCGGTAAACAGGAAGTTTTGGGGGCCTTGGCCAAAGCGCTCAAGGCCGGTACCGATTAGACCAGGGGGCCGGGGAAACCCGGCCCCTTTTCTTTTGAGGGGATCAATGGCTACTGAAACTCGTGATTTCAAGATGCACCAGAAGCTCTTGTCGGATGTCATCATGCGGCAGGCCGGCTCGATCGAGAAGGCGGTCCTGGAAGGTGTGATGAATTCGATCGAGGCCGGCGCCACGAAGGTGGACGTCATGGTCAAGGAGAAGCAGATCGCGATCCTTGACGATGGCAAAGGCTTCGAGAGTGAGGATCAGATCAAGCTCTGGTTCGAGACCTTCGGCCAGCCGCACGAGGAGTCGGAGAACAAGCGCTGGGCCCAGTTCCGGATGGGCCGCGGCCAGCTCTTCGCCTTCGGCCAGAATACGTGGCGGACCCGCACGTTCCGGATGGACGTCGATATCCGGGAGAAACTCGGCTACGAATGGACCAAGGGTCTGAACGACCAAAAAGGTTGCATCGTGACCGTGAACCTGTTCGAGCCGCTCTCCGTGTGGTCGGTCAACTGGACCGCCAAGCAGATCCTGAAGCAGGTCCGGTACGTCAACGCCCGGGTCACCGTGAATGGCGAGCAAGTCAGCCTGGATCCCGCGAAGGAGAAGTGGGACCAGGAAGACGAGAACGCTTACTACCGGCTCGGCACCAAGCGCGGGCTGGAGGTGTACAACCTGGGCGTGTTCGTCTGCGAGATCCCGGAGCACAAGTTCGGCTGCAGCGGGGTCATCGTCAGCAAGAAACAGCTGATGGTGAACTTCGCCCGGAACGACATCCTGATGTCGAAGTGCCCGGTCTGGAAACAGATCCAGAAGATCGTGGACAGCAAGGACAAGATGCAGATCCTGCTGGGCAAGCGCAAGCTGAGCAAGGACGAGCGGACCCGTTTGATCGACTTGCTGGTCAGCGGGGAGTTGACGCTGAGCGATGTCTGGGAGTCCCCTCTGCTCCTGGACGTGTCCGGGCATCCCTACAGCTTCGCCAGTCTCAACCATTACCGGAAGAGCTGGCCTTGCTGGTCCTACGGTCCGGCCCTGGACTTCGAAGGCGACATGCTGCTGCAGACCCGCCAGGCACTGGTTCTCGATCAGGAAAACGTCGAGCTCTTCATCCCGGCGATCAAGAAGCGGGAACAGCTCATGTCTCACCGCTGGCCCGGCGACAGGAACTGCGGGCACATCCATTCCAGTCTCCGGTATATACCGTTGAAGGACTTGAAGGAGACCGTGGACAACGAGCACGTGATCTTGCCGCCGGCGAAGTGGAGCCGGGACGAGATGCGTTGGGTCCATATCGCCCGGGCCGTCTGCGGTAACCTGGAATACCTGGCCCGTGAGCAGTTGGGCGAGATGCCCCAGCGCCGCATCTTGATCGGCCTGGCGGATCCGGGCTGCTATGCTTGGACGGACGGCAAGACGCACATCACGCTGAATCGGCGCTGGCTGGCCAAGCAGCCGTTGTTCAGGTCGGATAAGAAGGTCCGGGTAGATAGCGTAGTCAAGGTCGGGCAAACCGTTTTGCACGAGCTTTGCCACGACGGCGACAGCCTGGAAGACCGGCATACGCCCGAGTTCTACCAGACGTACCATGACTGCTCGGACGCGCTGGCTGCGGCTGTGCAGAAGTTGTTCGTCTGGCACTTCGTCAAGTTGGATAGTTTTGAAGCGGATGTCGACAAGGAAATCCGCCAGCTTGCGAGAGGAGAAGAGATGGCTTCGAACAAGAAAGCGGCTGCGCGCCGCAAACCGAAGCCGGCCAAGAAGGCCAAGAAGAAAGCGGCTAAGAAGACCAAGGTCAAGAAGCACCGGCCCGCGGACCAGCTCGACATCTAAATCGAGCCCGCATCCGCGTTAGAATTCCATGTTCGCCTGTAATTAACGGTTTCGTCGCGGCACCGTGAAGTCCGTGGCATTAACCGGCCTGGAGAGGCACGGAGGAGGGATTTCATGACAAAGAATAGCGGACGGCTCATCTCAACTCGGACGGACCCGGATGACCTGTGTCTGCTGGAGCGACTTCAACAACAAGAAGAAGAGGTCCGAGATACCATCTCGGGTATCGAGGCCCGGTTGGCCCGGACCCAATACGGCAGCCGGAAGAACCGGCGGCTGCTCGGCGAGCTCCGTACGGCCCGCCGGCTGGCTCGGGTAGTACGCCATGAGATCCGGAACGAGAAGGCCCGGACCGGCTACCGGCCGGCGCCGGAAGCGAAGCCTTCTAGGCTGGTAAGCACCGAGCACGGAGTGTGCTCGACGGCCGAGTTCGACAGGTTCGGCATGAACGAGGTCGAGCCGATCCTGTCGCTCCTGACGCTCTTCGACGACTAGGAGGTACTGTGGCCATCCTGATCCTTCTGGGAGCAGTGCTGGTCGGGCTCGCCACGCTGTTCCTGACTCTTTCGCCCCGGGCTCTCCCGGGTTGAGTCTCCAGGCCGGAGAGTTCAATCCCAGTTGCGCTCCTCCGGGCCGGCCTTGCCGCGAGTGCGGCAAGGTCTGCATTTGGCGGCAGACCGCTCAGATTCACGCCCTCGGGCGGTTTGCTCGCCTCTTCGGGCGGGCCGGCTCCTCACCGGCCCGCCCACCTTTTCCCTTAGCTATGGAGAGCCGATGAATCAGACCTTGAAGTCCCGCAACCAACTCTGGGTCGAGCTATTCCAGGCCCGGATGAACAGTCCGATACAGCCGCTGCCGGTGAAACCCACGGCGCCGTCCGAGCACGTTCGGCTGCTCCGGGCCCGTTTGATGCTCGAAGAGACGCTGGAGACGATCGGCGCTTTGGGCGTCCGGGTCGAACTCCATTCCCCCGGCGATGTCATGAACGGGGATCCGGGTCATTACGAACCGGTCGAAATGAAGGCCATCAGATTCGAGCTGTCCGGCGAACCCGACTTGGTCGAGATCGCCGACGGCTGCGCCGACATCGAGGTCGTGATGTTGGGCACCGCGGCCTCCTGCGGGATCGCGCACCAGCCGATCTACGAGGCGGTCTGTGAGAACAACCTGCTCAAGTTCGCGCCGGGTCATGTGATCGACTCGGGCGGGAAGCTGATCAAGCCGCCGAACCATCCCAAGCCGGCGCTCCGGTATCTGCTGGAGCAGCAAGGGATGCAGCCGGCATAGGAGGGACGATGGCGGGTACCGACGACATTGCGGCCAAGGTAGCCGGAAACTTGCGAGACAAGATCCGGCTCAGCCTGGCGGATGCCATACCGGATGACGTCTGGCAGCAGATGATCCATAAAGAAATCGACGACTTCATGATGCCTAAGACAAGGACGCCGCAGCAGCGGGACTGCCAGTTCAGCGACTTCCAGGTGCTGGTCCGCCGGGAGTTGGAGGAGGAATGCCGGTCGCGTATCAAAGCCTTGCTGGCCAGCTCGGAGTGGACCAGTCACTGGAACGGACAGCAGCAGGTCACCAGTCAATTCGTTCAGGATTTCTTCCGAGAAAACGCGACCCACATCGTTCAATCGTTTCTGGCGCAGTCGTTCCAGAATGTCCTTGATCAGGTCCGCAACCATTAGGAGGCAAGCATGGATTGGATCCGCTACCTCCGCGACAAGGAGGATTTTCTAAACTCGACCTTTAAGGGTTTCCGGTGCGTCCGCGGCACCGGCCCGACCCTGTGGGATCTGCTGTGGTCCGAGTACCACGATACCCATGGCGGCGGGAAGCTGGGCGATTACATCGAGGCGGAGTACAAGTACCTGGCCGATCAGGCCCGGGAAGGCGGAGACAGCCGGGATTCGTTTCTGGACTGGCTCGGCTACTGCGGCGAATGCGGGCGCGGTAAGAAGCTGGATCCGGCTCGGGAAGAGGAGCAGCGGGAAGAGTATGCCCGTGCTTCTATAGACGACGATCTAGGCTGTTTCTACAAAGGCGAGACGGAGCGGGCCAAGCATCGACGGTCCCAGTACCTGGTCCCGAGCCGGTTCGACTGGATAGAAGACCCGGACGACGATATCGGTGTTGCCATCGCCTTAAATATCGCCGAGCTGACTCCGAAACAGAAGGCTCGGTTGAGCCGGCTCAGCAAGCAGAAGGAGCGTAAGCAGATCACGGTAGAGCCGGCACGGCAGTACAGCAGCAAGAAAGCGAGAGTGCTGGACGAGCATGAGTTCTGGCTTCGGATCTACACGGCCCAGTGGTTGATCGGACAGCTGGACGAGTTCACGACGCAGAAGGACGAATCGCCTATCGAGACCGGCAAGGTCCAGTATCTGTGCGGCTGCCATTACCCGCTGGATCCGTCGGAGGAGGAGCCGGAGCCGGCCGAAGTGCCTTGCTTCGGGCCGCAACTGATCTGCCCGAAATGCGGTGAGCCATCCTGTATGCGGGAAGCCCAAGCCAGGGCCGCTGCTATCCTGGACTGGCCCGGCGGTTACTGGCTCTACACGAAGGCTGGGAAGGAGCAGATCCATACCAATACCCCGCCTTTACCGTTCGAGTCAGACCAGGATCCCCTGGCTAACTTCGTGACCCGGCTGGAGCCGATGCAGCACAGGAAGCTGCTGCGCCGGTTCAAGGAGTTGTGTGAGTCCGACGAAAACTGGTCGATCGCCGACTATTCCAAGAAGTTCGAGCAGGGAGTATCGGTCGTGTACTACCCGGAGACTACGCACGGTCTGCACGATCTGCACGAGGCCGTTTCGATGACGGTCTATATCGATGGTTTCGTGCGGATCGGTCCGTCCTACTGCAGGTACACGCAAGGCTCTGACGAGAAACGCTTCTTCCCGACGGAAGAGGATATCTTGTTCGCCCGGGCAGCCCTGTTCCGTGCAGGCTTCCGGGAAGTCACGGAGGAGGTGAGAGCGTATGGCTGAGAAAGAAAAGGGGTTGTCGCCGAACCCCAAGTTGGCCACGCAGAAGACGCCGTGGCCTCGGACCGGTTATCCCGGCAACGCTTTGTTCCGGGACAGCAAGAACAAGTGGAGCAACGACGTAGCCAACGTCGGCGCCGGCTTGCAGCGTGTGTTCGACGACGAGCGTTTGATCGACTACAGCGCCCGTTGGGGCAGCCCGTCGATGGGCCACATAGAGGAGCGGGCCTTCGCTCACATGTGGGACTATCAGAACAACGGGTGTAGCGGTCGGGGCCCGTACGGCCTGCTTTGGATGCTGCTGGACGACGAAACCCGGGCGCTGATCAAAGACGAGGAAGACTTGCTGCTGATGCAGCGAGTCGCGGCCACGTTCGCTCAGTGGCTCGGCACCAACGTGGGCCGCGGTTTTGTCGAAGAGGCCAGGCGTCTGGCAACCCAGGAGGCCAAGCGGCTCGAACCCCATATCGCGAAGCAGAAGAAGCTGCTGCAGGCGATCGGGGAACTCCCGGTATATGATCACGAAATTGCGCGTGAGAAGGGGGTCAAGTGCACCTGATCCTGTTCGTGCAGGCCGGACCTCATCTGGTCCGGTTTCATCAGCATCCCAAGCTGGAGTCCAAGAAGGCTCTTCGGGAATTCTTGGATAGCAAAGGCGATCACTTCAAGGGTGTGGCCGTGGCTGTGGACCTCGACGAGTTAGGCGACGTGCTGGAGGCGGGCTTGTCCGCCTGGGCAACCCTGTTGGACCCTTACCTTGGCGAAACGGACGAACGAGAAGAGCCGCAACGGGCGCAGTTGCGTAAGGCGTTCGGCAAAGCTATCGTTCATGGAAAGGAGCGAGTATGCCCGGAACTCATCAGAGATACCCGGATGTCGTCACCCCCGCCGACGTAGACGAGATGATCCGGAACCAGCGCCGGATCGAGGCGAACCGGCTTAGGGCGGCTCCGGAGATGACCCCTTACGCGATCCGGTGCCTCCGTCACGGCCGGGTCGTGCTGAACTGGGAGCAGGCGTTGGTGGCCATGCAGGGCCAGAGCAAGGCCAAGTGCCCGCATTGCCGGCAGGAATGCAAACTGGACCAGTTCTGGTATGAACACACCAAGGAGCGCCTGATCGATTTCTAGCCGGTTGCACTTCCGGCACAGAAGCCGTAAAACAGGGGGGACCGGGTCATACCCGGCCCCCCCTATTCAGGAGTCCGGTTATGGTGGCGTGTCCGGTCTGCGATGCCGAAACGGTCCAGTGCGGAGTCGAGCTGCAGCACTGCCCGGACTGCGATCATATCTTTCAGTATCCGCCGGCGATCCGGGTCAACTACGACAAGAAGTACATCCAGGATCGTTACGACGCCTACCCTACGACCGAGGCCATGAGTTATTTGAGGCTCGGCTTCGTGAAAGCGGTGGCCCAGCAGGGCCGCCTGTTGGATGTCGGTTACGGCAATGGTGCCTTCGTCAAAGCCGCGCTCCGAAGCGGCTTCGACGCTTACGGCAACGACGTTCACGGCTGCGATTACGGGATCAGGGAAGCAGATCTGAACCACGGTGATTTCTGGGATGTCGTCACCTTCTTCGACAGCCTGGAGCATTTCCCCGACTTGGGGATCATCAAGGATCTGTCCCGCCGCAGCAGGACCGTCATCGTCTCCATGCCGGCCCGGCCCGAGAATTTCCCGGCAGACCTGAGCTGGAAGCACTTCCGGCCCGGTGAGCATCTGCACTACTTCTCGGACAGGTCGCTGAGCCGGTTGTTCAGCGACAAGAAGGCTCTTTTCGTCACGGATCTCGAAGATGCGATTCGGGGCCGTCCCGGCGGAAAGCTGAATATCTTCACCATGGTCTTTGGCAAAGCCTGATTCCGAAGCGCTGCTTCGGAGTCGAGCTTTCGGGGGGATCTGGATGGGCAGGATCCGGGAAGTAACTGTGTCTTCGCTTCAGCAGAAGGTGATCCGGAAACGCAAGCATACCTTCATCGTCCGTTACAGGCGCCGCGCCGAGCTTGTTGCCGGCGTGCTCGGTCTGGCGCTTGATCCGGCATGTCCTGTCAACATGCAGGATGCGGAAACCGTCCTTGTTCGGAGGAAGAGCAGGAGTAATGCGAAAAAGCGTGATAGGCGCTCGTGATGGCAGCCCGGCGTTCTTCGACATGGCCTGCCGCTGCTGCCCGCCTGGCGCGGGCTGGTACGGCACGGCCTTTCGAATCGGCGACCGGGCTGCTGCTTACGTCTGGTTGGCAGACTGGAGACTCCGGCATCCGAAACACCGGATCACCGTGCTGATCGACGACGTGATGCCAGGCACGGAGTATTCGAGGCACTTGCCGGGAGAGTGGTTGTTCAGCGGGATAGCCGACGAGCTCTGGCTGGCAGACTCGGCACAGGAGAAGTTCCCGACACCTTCCGGTCATGTGCTGTACCACACGACCATGTGGAAGATCTGGCGCTGGCTGATGCACAACCGGATCTTACAAGAGCCGCAGATCAGACCGCCCAAGTGGGCTTTCGAGAAAGCGGCGGACATCCGGAAGAAGCTCAGCATTCCGGACTGCTATGCAACCATCCAGCCGCTGTTCGACGCGGCTTACGATGTCTATCGGAATGCGGATCCGGCCTGGTGGGGTGGGGTCGCTCAGCAGTTGGCCCGGACCATACCCGTCATGGTCTTGGGCACCCGGGCCAATGCGGAGCGGATGTACTGCGCGCCCGGCACGTACCCGGCCTGGAACTTAGGGCCGGATCCGATGGTCAGCCTGGCCTTGATCTGCGAGGCCCGGATGCACGTCGGCGGGGCAACCGGCACCACGCTATGGGCTCCGATCTTCAACGTGCCAACCCTGGCTTGTTACAGGGTTTGGGCTCCCCATCCCGGCAAGCAGACCGACACTAGACCGATGGCGTTTAAGCAACCGGTGGTCTTCGCGCCGCTCGGGTCGGACCCGAGGGAGACGGCGTTCCGCGGCTTGCACCTGTTCAATGGCGTCCTGACCCAGTCGACCCCGCTCGGATAAGTATGGTCCGTCAGGGCCGGGCCGGGTAGAATATCCGGCCCGGAGGTGCACCATGTTGATCGGTCTTGGTGTAGCAGCCGTCCTGTTCCTGGTCTGGTTCTTCTGGGTGACCCGGCACGGCGGCGAAGCGGATGGGCGCGGAGCGTACAACCGGCTCCAGCGTGGCTGGCGCCGGATTGCGTTCTGGGCCGGGGATGTCTGCGTCATGGGCAGCTTTCCCTGGGTCACCTGGGACAAGCATGGCCATCGGATCACCGAAGAGGAGTGGATGGACGCGGTCGCACTGATGCGCCCCGGCGACGTGATCCTGACGACCCACGAAGGGTACATCTTCAGCAACTCAGCCATCCCGGGCTGCTTCAAGCATGCCGGGTTCATCGCGGCTGGCCCGGTGCGGGGCGATCCGGAGCTGATCGATATCAGGCCGGCCCGGCTGATCGAGGCGGTCAGCGCGGGGGTCAAGAAATGGCATCCGGCCCGGGCCAGGGCGGATCGGGCGATCATTCTTCGGCCGAAGAACGTGACCCAGGCCGATATCGATCGAGCCGTGGCCGTGGCCGAGCGCATCGTCGGCTGCGACTACGATGCCGGCTTCAAGTTCAACATTGAGGCCGAGCTGAAGGAGCTGAAGCGTATTTCGCAGATTGACGCGGAGCGCGCCGCCAAAGACGAGAAGGAGTTGAAAACGGCCCAGACCAACGTCTGCGCCGAGTTCGACATGGCGTTCAGCTGTACTGAGACGGTTGCGACGGCCTGGTGGCACAAGCGGCACGATTTGCAGCTGTACCGCAATCCGAGCCGGGGCCGTAACGTGATCATCGCGGACCAATTCGTGAATTACGGCTTTGAAGTCGTCTGGACCAACGTGACCGGAGATCAGGCCAAGGCGCTTCGTATGCCGGAGCAGGGCGAAGAATTGATCCGGGAGTTCCACAACAGAAAGGGAGTCTGATGCGCAAGATTCTGGTGCTCGGTGTCCTCTGTCTGCTGCTGACCGGCTGTCGGGGCCGGGAGGACCGGCTGCGTGAGCTGAACACGGTTCAGGCTCGCGGCCGGCTGCAGGCTGAGCCGGGCTAGGAGTGGGGGACAACCCTTGAGGAGGAGTGTCGTCTATGCTGGAAAATGAATCCATGCCGGGAACGATGCAGGTGAAGAAGGACAGCCGGGAACCGTGCGAGATGCAGATCTCCCTGAAGATCAATTCGTACGTCTTCCTGTTCGGGCTGCCGTTGCTGCTCACGGTCATCATTCTCGGTACGGTGGGCGTGTCGTACGTGGTCACCAAGCCCAACGTCATGATGCCAAACCTGACGGTCCAGTCTCCGAAGGTGGAGGCGACCGTCAACGTGCCTGGTCAGCCGGCGCCGGTGGTGCAGGCCCCGGACATCGTGGTCAACGTGCCGCCGTCTCGGCCCAACATCATGGTCAGCCAGTCGCCGGCGGCTCCGCCGCAGGTGAACGTGACTGTACCGGATGCCAAGCCTGGCGAGGTCAGGACCATCGAGAAGATCGTGGAGAAGACCAATCCGGTGCCGGTTCCGATCTATATCGAGACGGCCGACAAGGATAAGGCGGTCGTCACGATCCATGACGTGTACCGGGCAGCCGAGAAGTACATCGAAGACTACTGCCAGGTGTCCGGGAAGGATCCTGCGAAGGAATCCGAGCGCTGGCTGTCGGTCTGGAACAGCCGGATCAAGGAGAACGGGGACGAGCAAAGGCTCGCCAACGACGTCTTGATCCAGAAGCGCGGCGGCTTCGACGTGGCCCAGGCCGAGCCGGCCGAGGTCGTCGAGGTCTGCCGGCTCATGCTGCGGTACCGGGATGCCAAGCTGTCGATCCCGTCGGTGTTCAAAGAAGTGCTGACCGCCGATAATCTGTACAAGTTCAAGACGGCTCTGGATCAGGGCATTAAGCTGAGCAAGCCGGCCGACGTCTCAACCAAGAAGTAATCGACCCGCCGTTATGGGGATACCATGTCTGACGATCCTCATAACGGCGGTCTCCTTTTCACGATCGTGCTGTTGATGCTCGCCGCAGTGGCGGTGGCCGGCTTGATCGTGCTTCTTTCTTACTGGTTTTGGGGGGCGTAAAGGTTTCGACGATCTGACGGATGATCAAGTTGCACGCGGAGGACGCCAGTTGGCCTCCTTAAACATCTGGCACGTTTCACCTGCGACCCACAACGTGGTTCGCGGTGAGTTCGGCCGCAAGGCCGGTCTCGCCCTCGCAGCCTAACCAGCTGCGGGTCACCCCGCCCGAGAGCTCGCCCAGGGCTTTCGGGAAGGTTCACTGGGCTCTGGCGGCACGAAGCCTCGGCGTGTCGTCAAGATAAAGAGGCTGGGCAGTCTGCGGTCGTGCCGGTCCGCAGCGGGCTGTCGAGATTGTAGATCGGCTAAGCGTGTAGATACCTGGTCTGAAGGCTTATCGGACACGGGTTCGATTCCCGTCGCCTCCACCAATTCTGAGGAGCAAGTCATGGGCGAAGCGTTGCACTGCTGTCAGCCCGGCTGCGAGCAGCCGGCCAAGTTCTGGGTCGGCGAGTCCGAGCCGGACAAGAATACGCACGCGTGCGCGGATCATGTCGATGAGCTGCGCGGCGAGTACGATTCGGTGTATCATCTCAATGCGGACGGTACGGCTTCCGGGTTGGTCCGCGGGCCCGACAAGATCCGCAAGAAGGCAAAGGCCCTGTAAGGGCGCCTACAGGAGGCGTAGCTGGGGCAAAAGTGGCCAATCCCTCCGGTACGACTGTGCTGAACAGCGTTGTGCCTGGCCCGCCCGAAAGACGGCGGTGACCGGAAACCGGACCTGTAGGAGAAGCGTATGCTCCGCCGCATCTATCCCTTCATCGTCTTTTTCATGCTCTCGTCCGCGGCTTTTTGCGCAGAGAGCGGTTGTACGTTCGAGATTCAAGGTTCGCGAATCGAGAACAACGAAACCTACACGGGGCACGGCACGGCCGTGGCCGTCGATCTGACGGCCTACGGCCTGCCGGGGAAGCACTACCTCCTGACCTGTGCCCACCTGGTTGACGGATATACGGACCATCGTATTTTGGTCGCGACTAAAATCCGACCTTGCCGGATCGTGTGGAAAGACGATGAACTGGATCTATGCGTGTTGCGCTGCGAGGCGGAGCTGCCGGAGGTCGTGAGTCTGGCCGCCGACGACTTGGGCGTGAAGGACAAGTTCACGACCATCGGGTATCCGGAAGGACAGAAGTCTAAAGTGCTACAGGGCACGGTGACGAAGAAGAACGGCATCCTGCGCGAGGCTGAGATTGCCGGCTTCGAACACGGTTGTTCCGGCTCTGGCCTGTTCAGCAACGGGAAGCTGGCCGGGCTCGCTACGGGTTTTGTGGCGAATTCGGCCGGCACCGCGCTTCGGGACACGGCCTTCTTCGTACCGGCCAAGCGCATCGAGATGTTCTTGCTCTACAGTGCCATTCATAAGGAGTAAGCGTGCCTTATTACATTTCCAAGGTCTGGGGCTACGAGCAACAGATCGCCAACTTCAAGGATGAGGGCTACTGCGGCAAGATCCTGCGGGTCATGCCGGGCTGGGCGTGCTCAGTCCACTTCCATGCCAAAAAGCATGAGACGTTCTACTTGACGAAGGGCCAGCTCTTCGTCGAGCTCTGGGATATTCCGAAGCAGTTCATGGCGGAGGCCGTGAAGGATCCGGCCGGGCTGCTCGGCAAGTCCATGCTGTACCGCCTGGCGCCGGTCAACATGATTCCTGGCGAAGTCCTGATACTCCCGCCGTTCACCGCGCACCGGTTCCAGTGTAATAAGGAGCCGGCCGAGTTCATCGAATTCTCCACCTACGACGACCCGGCGGACAGCTACCGGGTCGTCCCGTCTGGACCGCTCGAAGGTTTGGTCCATGTATAAGGCAGTCGTTACTGCCAAAGGCTTCCGGGCCGAGCGTGAAATCAAAGCCCGGGATCAGACCGACGCCGTGGTTCAAGCCGTCCTCTTCGTGCAATACCTGCTCCGGATCGGGATCGATCCGGTCCGGGCCGTCCTGCTGCAGCCGGCGCCTCAGCTGGTGCCTGAGACTGTGGAACTGGACCTGGAACCTTACCTGAAGTATCTCCGGGATCACCCCTGATGAAAGTCGTAGTCCTCACGATCAACCATAGACACGGCAACAACGTCTATGTCGCCGCGAGCCAGAAGCTGGCCCGCGAGCTGCTCTACGCTTACGTCCAGCAGTGGTGGGGCGACATCGGTTCGCCGAAGGACGGCGTGCCAGAAGAATGCCCGAAGAATAAGAAGCGGGCGATCGACATCTACTTCTCCGAGTTCGGACGCGGAGACGAGTCTTACGAGATCTCGGATCCGCAAGAGGTCACGACCAAGGAGAACCTCGAAAAACACAAGGAGGGAGTTTGAATGGGGCAGGACAAGCGGAAGGTGCCGCACTGGTTATCCTACCGGGACCGGCTTCTTCCGAAGTGTCCGGTCCCGCTGTCTGGAGTGTTTGCTGAATCGTTGCAGCAGTTTACGGAGCTGGACTGGATGGCGTTCCAGAAGCTCCCGATCTGCAAGTCGATGCACGCCTTGAATATGACCCTGGGCAAGATGGGGGTCGTTTCGATGGACGAGGCGGTTGCATCGTACCGTTCCGCTCTGGAAGAAACCTGGGCTGTGGCCTCCTTCGTCAAGACGGGTTGCCGGATCATCCAGCCGTCCCGAGTCTTGGTCGAGCAGCTGATGGAAACCGACGTCACGTTTCCGCTCCGGGACGTCCGGCCGCCTTGGCCTCACGTGTATATCGAGCTGCCGCCCGGGATCGATGTCATCCTGCCCAACTTCTCCAAGCCGGGCGAGGAGAGCCGGGCTGCCGGCTTCTACGTGACCTGGGCTGAGGTGGGCCAGGAGACCCGGCGCAGTTACGAGGCGTTGAAGACGCACGGCTACGTGAAGACCCAGGCCGGCCTGGTAGCCAAGAACGAGCTTCCCGCGGACATGCCGTACGAAGAAGCGTCGGACGTGAAACCGGAGGATCTCTACGGCGACTGGTTCGGCCGGTTCTGCATTACGGCTCGGGACAGCCTGACGAAGGACCAGCACGACTGGACGGTGCACTACTTCAGCATGCACTGGGCCGATCAGGATGAACAGCCGGCTGAGGGCGCGTTCGTCCGGTTCGCCGAGAACTGGAATAGGGTTGGCGGCCGACTGTACGGCAACATGGTTCCCAACGTGCTCCGCAACAAGGTTTTCCACTTGGCCGCCAACCTGTTCTTGTACATGTCGATGCCGCAGAACGAGTCCGATGTCGTCTGGCAGCCCGACGACCGGAGGGAACGGCTCCGGGTCAAGGGAGAGCAGTTGGGTTCCAAGCAGCGCCGGAAGCTGCGGAACCGGGTCGATGACGAGATGCGGACCGAGAGCTGGATTGTCGGTCAGCACGTTGTTCTTGACCGCCGCATCGAGAAAGCCGATACTGTCCCCGGAACTTCGGCGGACAGCGGACGCGCCTCGCCGAAGACACATTGGCGGCGAGGACATTGGAGGGGCGTGTGGACCGGCCCGATGACAGGTCCGCGCAAACTAGAACCTCGCTGGATCAAACCCGTGCTGATCGGCGGCGATGGCAGTGTGCCAGCCGAGACCACGTACACGGTTCGATAAGGAGACGCCGATGTCCAATCCCTACGTACGCTGCACCGATTCGAAGTTCGATGGCGGCACCCCGCCTCACTTGGCCACCGGGGCCGTTTACCGAAAGGTCAAGGAGTTCAACAAGGCCGGCAGCGGGGAGTTGATCTACGAGGTCACCTGCCACGACCGCGTCAACGACGTACAGACCAGCGGTTACAGCCACCGCTTCGCGCCGTGGGAGCCGCAGCCGGGCGACCAGATCCGGTGTGGCGGCGCACGCAGCCCGATCTGCGACGTACTCGAAGTCGATACGACCATGTTCCCGAACGGGAAGGTTGGTCTGCGCGTCCACAACCAGTCTACCGGCGTGGAAGATTGGATCGCGGTCGATCCGAAGGACTACGGGACTTCGGTCCGCCCGATCCTGGGCCACGTGCCGAAGCCGAAGGGCCGGATCGACCCGAACCAGACGCTCGGGGACGCGCTGCACAAGTCCTCGGCCGAGAAGGAAAAGAAGGAAGCGGCCCGGCCGGCTCCGGCGGCGCCGACGGTCCGGGACGACACCTTCGACGACTTGACCGACGCGGACCGCCGGATGGTTCACGATCGGGTGCAGCGCTTCCATGCGTTGCGCGCCCGGGAGATCCCGGAAGCGGAGAAGAACCTGGCGGCTCTGAAGGCCGAACTCAAGAAGCTGACGGATTCCCTCGGGGTCAGAGCGTAAGGAGAGTGCCATGCACGTCGTCGAGCTGATGGTTGAGCTGCACGGGGTCCGCCAGGTCACGATCAACGGGACCGACGTTGACCGCGGCGGGGTGCTGCATCGGGCAGACGAGAAAGTCTTCCGAAAACAGCTCTCGCCGGATCAGCAGTGGCGGGTCTTGTGCGAGGTCAAGCAGCTCGCGGCGCGGCTCGAACACGCTTACCGTCAAGGCCGGCTCGAACGGGGTGAGATCACCGAGGAGAAGACCGGCACCCGGTCCGGCGCCGGCGGCGTGCCGGGTACCAACATCGGTCCTTTGATTCTTCCGAAGTAAGAGACCGGGGGGACAGTTCCGGATCCGCATGGCGGGTCCGGTTCTGCCCCCCGGCCGGGGAATACTATGCGGATATGCGTCGTTGCCCTTCTTTACGGCGACCACACTGAGCTGCATCGTCGCCTGTTGGACTCGTTTCGCCATATTCCTGCTGCTACCCGCATCATCATTATCGGCAATGCTCTGGTGCAAGCCTCAGAAAAACTGGCAGTGGATTTCAGGGATGCGCGGAACGCTATCGGTCTACATGTGCAGACCGAATTGTACGCCGAAAACAAGCCGAAATACGCCAGGATGCGCAGCACCTTCCAGCATCTCCACCAGTTCCGTTACGACTGGCTGGTCTGGTTCGACGATGACAGCTGGATCGAGAAGCCGGACTGGTACGACCGCATGGCCGGCTACATTCGGGCCGTGAAGCAGGAGAACGTCTGCTACATCGGCCAGCCGTGGTACGTACACCATCTGCCGGGCCAGGCCGAGTTCATCCAGCAGTCGAAGTGGTACTGTGGCAAGCCGCCGGAGATGATCCGGGGCAAGCCCGGCATCACGTTCGCGCAAGGCGCCTACTGGTGGCTCCGCGGCGACATTGCCGAGAAGCTGGATTGGCCGGATGCCAGGCTGTCGCACAACGGGGGAGATACGCTGCTCGGCGAAGCGATCCGGCAGCAGGGGTTGCCGTTCCACAAGTTCCATTACGGGGTTCGTATCAACGACGCCCCGCGGCGCGGCGTGTCGGAACGCCCGGCCGGTTCGACCGTCGATACTCGCAGATAAAGAGGAGCACATGCACGCCGGAGAAGCGTTGTGGAATCTCTACACGATCCTGGCCGCGCTGGAACGCCGGCACGGCTCGGATCCTGACATGATGCGCCTGGCCGGTCTGGGCCAGGCCAGCTGCCGAGTCCTCTCGGACCAGATCCAGGTGCCGGCCCCGCCGGCCCAGCAGCTGGAGATCCGGTTGGCCCAGCTGCTGCCGGCGCCGGCCAACCCGGCGCCGACCCGGATCCCGTCGACCCAGTCTGACGGGGGCGGCCGGTCCGCCGATACCCAGCAGGCGCTGACGGACATCCAGTTCATCCTGGACCATAAAGACGATGTCCCGGAGCATGCGGCCGAGTTTGCCGACTCGATCGCCGGTAAAGCGGAGTCTATGCGGGAGTCGATCCTGAAGTATAATAATGCCACGCCCCGGATGAAGGAGGCGCTTCAGAACATGCGCGCCGGGTTAGAGCGGGCATTAGACCGAGGGGACGACTGATGAAAGTGGTCATCAACTATTGCGAGATGTGCGGTGGCCGCGGTGAGGCAGATGCCGTAGCCGCCGAGATCAAGCAATACTTCGGGGTCGACGCCGAGATCGTCGATGTCAGCAAGGGTCGGTTCGAGGTCGTCGTGGAAGGCCGGACCGTGTTCGCCAAGTCCCAGACCGGACGCTTTCCCAAAAAGGGCGAGATTGCTAAACTGCTGCGGGCCGGGAAGTAAATCCGAAGCGCCGCTTCTGAAAAGGACCGGATGGTGCCGAAGAGCTACTGGAACGGAGTCAAGCGGACCCGCCGGATCTGCCGACAGCAGCGCTGTAGGGCTGCGCGGAAGCATCTGCCCCGGATACAGGAACTTTGCCGGAGCCACGGCATCGAGTTCAAGGAAGTGGACCACGGTTACCAATTCAGTCTCAGGGAGTACGTCATCAACTGGAGCCCTTCTACCAACAAAGTTCAGGTGCAGTACCGTTTGTCGGGCCATGACCGCACAGTGCGGTTTACCAAGACGGGCCGGCCCAATACGCCGAGGATCCTTGTTGCTCTGGAGGAGCTCGTCAGCCTTGTCAGACCCGTTTGCCCCCAAGTCGGTCCTGGTGTATCTGGACCGAAATGCGTCGTCGGCATGCCGGCTGTGCCTGCTGCGCAACCGGCCGTCCACGATGATGGTCTGGTTAAAGGTATTGCCTAGCGAGCTGCTGACTCCGTACTGTCCGGCCTGCTACGAGGAGCTGCGTACCGCGGCACTCAATGACATCAAGCTGCCGATGCTGTCCGATATCCCGGAGCATTTCAAACACGGTCAAGTGATTGAATTCCCGCCCTTCCTGATTAAGGATGCGTCAGCGCTCTCTTACTTTCATCCGACGGATGAGATAGACTTGGGCGCGTTGCGGCAACGGAGACGACGCGAGCAGGGTTGAAATCCGGCTCGGCGGTCGTAATCTGGTTCAACCCTAACAGGAGGTGTGCGATGCGACGGCAGACGGCATTGGCGGTGCTGGTTCTGATGATGATGGCCCAGACCGGGTGCGGGAACGGCGGAGGCGGCGGGGAAGCCGTGATCACGCCGGAGAAGCGGCTGGAGCTGGCCGAGCAGGCCGGCAACGCCGCGGCCCTGGCCTGGCTCTCGATCGACAAGCCGGAGAAGACGCAGGTCGAGGCGGTCCGGGTCATCGTCGACAAGCTCAAGGAAAACCTGACGGCCTACCGGGACGGCGGATTCAAGGCCGCGCTGCCCGGTATCAACGAGGGGATCGACAAGCTCTTTCCGAAGGAAGAAGACAAGGGCAGGCTGCTGGCTGCTAAGAAGCTGGCGGAGACCCTGGTCACCGAGCTCGATCGTCTGTTCGAGAAGCATCCGGAATGGAAGGAACTGGGTTCCGAGGTAGCCGGCATCGTCGGCGCGTTCTGCAAGGGTTCCTCGGACTCCCTCGATCTCTACCTCAAGTGACATCCCATCCGAAGTGGCCTGTCATCCTTGAGTAGGGGCAAGGAAGGAGAGCGCAAGCTCTCCTTTCTTGTTTCCTACTTGAACATCGCCTGTACTGTTATACATTCGGAGAACTATGAACGAGATCCGTCACGTCCAGATTCTGTGGTCGGAGCGTCAATCCGGTAACGATCCGGTCATCGCGGAGCTGGTCCGGGCCGATTGGGCCGGGGCCCGGGTGACTGTGAGATCCACGGAGGAAGCGGACTTCCCGAAGCATCTGGCGGAGTCCGACTTGCTGTTGCTCTACGGAGCCATCGAGCCGTACCTGGCCAACCGGTTCAACATCCCGGGCCGTCCGTGGGTCTGTGCGGCCTCGTTCTGGTTCCAGGACTTGTACGGGATCTACCGGAACCAGGTGCCGCTGCAGGACACCGGGCTCAAGGCGATCCTGACCAACTGCGGCTACTACGTCGAAACGGCCGGGCAGCACGTGCCGGCTCGATTCTGCTGGGCGCCGATGCCCCGGACGAGCCCGCTGACTCCGAAGCGGGTCCGGGCCGGTACGGTCCTGCCCAACCTGGAAGACCGAGACTTCTCCTTGGTGCTTTGGGCCCACAAGTTCTTTGCCGAATCGGGAGAATTCATTGTCTTCCGGAACAAGCATTTCATCCAGAAGCTGCCGGCGGCACTGGAAGACTGTGTGGTCAACTACGACCCGTCGGACCCGGACCGCAACGAGATGTACTGCTATCAGTCGTTGCAGCAGTACATCCCGGCGCCCCGGCTGACCGATTACCGCTACAAGGTCGTGCCGCGGGAGATCCTGCGGGCGATCCGGTGCGGAGCCACCCCGATGTTGATCCGGCATCCGGTCGTGTCCGAGCTGGACCGGATCGTGCAGCCCACTTTTGTGTCTTTGACAGCCATGGAGAAAGCGCTGCGGAACCGGGACGTCCCGGTGCGCGCCGAGCTGCCGTCCGAGATGACCCCGTCGGTTCAAGATTTCGTAGACGCGGTTCGGGTCGCATACCAGAGGTGGCATGCCAATGCCTCCGCCTGAAGGAGTACGTTTTCAATTCCGGGCCGTGATGAAACGGCGCGACGACTTAGTCATGAAGGTCAACCTGGCCGGGGATTACCTGGACCAGCCCTTCGCGGACGAACGGTTTCAGAGGTACACCGAGGAAGTCAGGAAGCTGTTCAGCCTGAAGCAGGAGTTGAAGAAAGGGATCATGGACGTAGCGGCGCCGTATTACGGACGGCCGCTGCGGGAGCCGGAGCTGGAGGAGCTGACTTGGCGTCTGGCCGCGAGCTACGATCTGTTGCAGCAAGGCGGCTCCGGTCAGGCCCGATTCGTGTTGTCGCAACCGGAGTGGGTGCCTTTGCTAATCGAGGATTGCGCTTACACCAGCCCGAGTCAGAGCGGCAAGACTCGGATCTCGGTCACGTTCCGCCTGCTCGGCGGCAGGTTCGCCGGTCTGCGCTTCTCTCAAGCGCTGAACCACGTGTACCTGACCCGCGTGCTGGCGCCCGAGATCGGCTTTCCCCGGTTCAGCTCGCTCCACCACGGGGAGCTGGTGCAGTGCTGGCTCGGTTCGGAGTTCAACGTGCCGGAGCCGGAGCGGCCTGCGATCCAGGACGTGTACGGTACGTCGGTGGCGATCGAGCATAACCGGCAGTTGCGGAAGATCCGGGATGAGCCGTGTCCGAAAGGCTACGATTGGGCCTGCCATAAGTGCCCGGTCGGCTACGAATACCCGGACGGCTGTCCGAGAGCGACGCACACGAAGACCTTCGTGCGCCGGCCCTGTGAGGAATGCCGCTCCGAGAAGGCGTACTTCGATCCGAGCCGGAACGACAAGCGCTGTGTGGTCTGTAACGCCAGAATGCTGCGGGGTCGGTTGAACATCGAACGCCACATGTAGGAGGAACAAACGTGATTCAAGGCAGGATGCAGAAGGGCGACGACAAGCGCTGGTACTGTCCGGATCGGGACATCTGTTGGGCGTTCCCGAAACTGATCAGTGCCGCCTTGCACAGCCGGCTCCAACACGGAATCGGTTCGCTGACGCAGGAGCAGATGGGCCAGCAGTGTAAGAAGCTGGCCCAGCTCTGCAACCAGTGCCGGGATCTGGCGATTTCGCCGGAAGCCCTGCTGGTCGAACTGCAGGCACTGGACCCGGACTTCCGGGCTGCCGTCAGCGACGCTTTCTTCCTGACCTTTTTCGGCACTTTCCGGGTCTGGTGTGCCGATGTCTTCCCGAAGGAACCCCAGGACAGTCGGATCGACATGTCCGATATCGAAAAGGTGATGAAAGACTTTGCCAACGGAGCCAGAAACGATGAAACGACTGCTGGCTGAGATCGCGAAGCGCTGTCCGGGCGGGCAACTGCCGGACGAGTACCTGGTCTACGACACGGAGACCAGCGGGACCGATCCTGCCAAGGACCGGATCCTGCAGCACGGCTTCTGCATCGTGCGGGGCCGGCAGCGCGTCGAAATGTTCAGCCAGATCGTCAGGCACGAAGGGCTGATCGTGCCGGAGGGCGCAGCCAACGTCCACGGGATCACGACGGAGCGCATGAACCGGGAAGGCATGCCAGCGAAGGACTTCCTGCCGGATGTATACGAGACGTTCATGGCCTACCGGAAGGCCGGCCTGATGGTGGTCGGACACAATATGGTGGCGTTCGATGCGCCGCTTCTGGAAATGGAGCTGCGTCGGTCCGGGTTCGATTTCAAGTTTCAGCCCGACGAGATCATCGACACCGGGATGCTGGTGAAGGCCAGCCGGCTCAGCATGTACTTCGACCAGAACGACTCCCTGCGCGACTTCGCCAGGCGGGTCGCCGAGGTCCGGGCCAGGGGCATCTACTGGTCGCTGGACCGGTACTGCTACGACCAGTATGACCTGGGGCGCTCCGGTATCCGTAAGGATGCGGCCCACGACGCAGCCAACGACTGCGCCCTGACCCATTGCTTGTTGGAAACCATGCGGGAGATGCAACCGTGCCTGACTTAGTAGTTGTCGGAATGGACGTAGGCTTCCGCCGGACCGGCTTGAGCGCGATCCGTTTGGAAAAGAACCGCGACGAACTGTACGCGGCAACGACCGTGGCTCCCGGTGAGTCGAAGGACTCGACGGCGGTGGCGCGTAACGTGTCGGACTGCTGGGCGATGCGCGACGGGATCGTCCGATTCATGGAAGAACACCGGCCCGTCGCGATCTTCGCCGAGATGCCTCACGGCGGTTCGCAGGGTGCCCGGGCCGGCTACTGCATGGGCATGGCCACCGGGTTGACGCTCGGCATGTTGGCCGGCTGGCCCGACATCCGGTTCGAGCTGTACTCGCCCATGGAAGTCGAAGTGGCTTTGGGCATCAAGCTGGCGCCCAACGAGGCCAAGAAGATGGGCCTGAAGAAGGGCCAGACCAGCGAGTGGAAGAAGCGCCGGATCCGGGAAGCGGTCGTGGCCGAGTGGCCGTTGTTCAACGACTGGCCGGAGAGGGCGGCGATCCAGCAGGACGCGATGGACTCGGCGGCTGCGTTCATGTGCGGACGGGCTGCCAACCGGCTCTACGCCAGGCTCAGAAAGAAATGTTGATTACGATCAACGACGAGAGCCGGCAGTGTGTTTTCTCGGTGGAAGATTTAGAGGAGAGCCGGACGGTGCGGCTGTCCTTGAATCACGGGCTGCCGTTGTGTCAGCTGCACTTCTGGATCTCCCGGCGCTTGCTGACCGGGTTGCGGCCGACGAGCCGGGATCACGAGTTGTTGCTTCAGCTGCTTCACGCTGCGATGCTGCACCCGTCCGGCGTAGTTTATTTCAGTAAGGACACTGCGCTGGGTCTCAGCTGGTTGAAACTGGTAGAGGAACTGTCGAGAGGAGCCTGACGATGGACCCGCAGAAGCCCGACCCGAAGGAAATGCTCCAGGAGGCCGCGGCACGTGACGGCCAGCGCATGCTGGACCAGATCCAGGCCGAGAAGATCAAGAAGGAAGGGGCGATCGTCGGCCCGGACGGACAGCCGGTACAGGCCGAAAAAGTCGAGCCGGTCCAGGCCGTCGAAGATCCGAAGGAGAAGGAGAAGCAGGCGATTGCCGAAGCCCGGAAGCGGGTTCAGGCCAACGCCGAAAAGATCTCCGAGATCTTCCGGAAGCTGCCGGACTCGGAACGCTGCGCTGCCACGGCCCTGCAAGCCTGGCGCCTGCTCTTCTGGGCCATGAACGAGCTGAGCACCTACGAAGGCATGACGCCTGAGCTGATCCAGCAGGTCAGCGACAGCATGCGGGCCTCGGCTTTGTCGGGCGGCTACGACATTTCCGTGCTCCGGGTCGAGATCGAACGCAAGGCCATCCCGTTCTTGAAGGACAAGATCCGGGATTACGCTGCAGAGCAGCGGAAGCGCAAAGCCGCGATCGAGAGAGTCGAGCGGCAAATCGGGCGGGCCGGCATCGCATTGCCGGGCCACTCCTTGAAAGAAGCCGTCGGCGGGAAGTTCGGGCCCGGCAAGCTGCTGGTGGTCCATGGCCCGGCCGACGCGGTACGGACCGCTTTGGTCCTGATCAGCCGGACCAGCCTGGCGCAGAACGGCTCGGCGCCGTTCTACTTGTCCGCCGTGGAAGGCGAGCAGGACGGCGACTGGGCTGAAACGGTCATGCCGCCGGCCTGGTGGCGCAACGCCGCCACCGAAGCCGGGCGGCTGGAAACGACCCTGGATCCGGTGCTGGACGAGGAGTCCGTGCTGGTCCTGGTGGAAGGTCTGGAGACGCTGTACGTGACCGACGGAACCGAGAGGCACCCGATGGAGCGGAAGAACCGGGCGCTGGCTCGTCTGTACGAGTGGGCCGTCAACCACTTGGTGGCCGTCGTGGTCGGTGACCCGACCGACGAAGACGTACCGGATAAGCGCGTGTATGGCACGTTGCCCAGCCTGGCCGTTCGGCTGCAGGAGTTGGATGGCCGACCGCATATTGCGATCGGCAACGATTGCTTGCTTCTGGAGAACAAGTAGATGCGTTTTGCCTTCGTAGGTTTCAGCTCCGCTGCGCTTCCCGGTTGGGAACAGTTCGCGCCGGAACCCAAGCCTCCTTCCAACTGGAAGGATCCGTCCAAGATCGCCGACTACATCCGCGAGGCCCGCGAGAAGCAGTCGTTCGAGGCCGCGGTGAAACCGCTGACCGGGTCGTTGACCGAGGTCGTGGTGTTGAACGAGAAGAGCGACACCCCGGTGCAGTGCAGCTGGCCCGACATGCCGATCCTCGACTTCCTGAGCCAGTGCGACCGGATCGCCTGCATCGATTACGGCGTCTTCCGCTCGCTGGCCATCGCCGAGTACGTGGACAAGAAGGGGGCCTTGGACGAGAACGCGCAGTGGGCCGTGGTCTCGGCGCGCTCCGGCTTCCCCTACCTGATTCCGTCGACCAAGTGGTCGTCGGCGCCGATGCTGTTCGATCCGCTGCACGCGATCACCGGCTCCAGCTCGGAAGAGAGCACGGATCCGGGTTCGGTGCTGCGCCGCTACAAGCTGGTGTTGCCGTACGGGCCGGACGCCCTGTCCCGCGCCCGGGCCTGCCGGGCCGTCTGCAAACTCCTGGGCTGCTAGGGGGGAGGGGCGGCGCGAGCCGCCCCTAATTTTATGGCTGAGATGCCGTCTGAATTCGATCCGTACCGGGTCGCCGCGCATCGCGGCATGACCAGCTTCGCGGAGCTGGAAAAGAACGGGCTGACCCCGTTTGCCCTGGGTCCGATCTACGTCTATGCCGGCGTGCAAGAAGACATTCCGCGCCGCTTCGCCTCCGAGTTTGACGGAAAGGTGATGGAGCGCAACGAGATCGTGAACAAGCAGCTCCGGGTGCTCCGGGACAAACTGGAAGTGCGCGGCAACACGATGCACTTCGACCGGCCTGTGCTGGCTCGCTGCCAAGGCTGGAATACCATCCTGAACATCCTGGACTCGATCTCCTACGTCTACTTCAAGAAGTGGATGCTGGAGCAGCAGTTCGTGAACCGCGTCGAGAAGAAATTCTTCGTGCCGCGTCTGTACAGCACGCCGATCCTGGACCCGCTGGCCCTGGACGTGAAGGGCCTGGCGATCCCGACCTCGCTCGACGTGTACGCCCTCAGCGGTTTCAAAGGCGTGATGAAACCGAGGGGGAACTTGAACGACAAGACTAAGGCGCAGGCGTTCGTGGACTTCGAGATCCTGCCGCCGGAAGAAGACGTGGTGGTTCTGGGCCGACAGGCCCTGAACATCGTGGAGAACTCCTGATGCTGCGCGATCTGCTGAGGGGCGATGCCGAGCCGCCTGTGGTTCTGGTCATCGGAGATATGATGCTGGACGAGCATGTCCATTGCCAGGTAGCCGGCCTCTCGCCGGAAGACGATGTGGCGCCGAAGCTCAGGGTCATGCGGCGCACGTTCACGCCGGGCGGCGCGGCCAACGTGGCCGCCAACCTGAAGGCGCTCGGAGCCCGGGTGACTCTGGCCGGCCGGGTCGGCTCGGACGAGCCAGGCGTGCGGCTCTGCCGGATGCTGAACGAACTCGGGATCGACATCGCGCCGGTCCATGATAATGGGCCGACCACGCAGAAGACTCGGTTGCTCACGCCGCATGGCCGGCAAGTGGCCCGGATCGATGCGGAGCATACGATCTCGATGCCGTCGGAGCTTATGGCGCGGATGACCGATCAGCTCCGCGGCATGATGCCGGCGGTCGTGGTGGTCTCCGACTACGGTAAGGGGGTCGTCACTGACGAACTCATGCTGTTCCTCGGTGCCTTCCAGGCGCTCGGCACCGCGGTCCTGGTGGACCCGAAGCGGCGAATGCTGGAGAGCTACGGCCCGGTAACCGCGCTCACGCCGAACAGCCTTGAACTGGGCCAGGCCGCCAACGATCAGGTCCGGCAGCTAGGCGAGTATCTCGGCGAGTTCTTCCAAAACGAGAACTGCGCCAACGCCATCATCGAGACGAAGTCCGGGGCCGGCTGCACGCTGTACGACCGGACCGGCACGAACCGGGATATCCGGGTCCGGACGCAGACCGTGGTGGATCCGGCCGGTTGCGGCGATAGCTTCATCGCCGGCTTGGCCTATGCTGTCGGCTCCGGGCTGGGCCTGACACAAGGGTGTGCGTTCGGTAACGCCTGCGGCGCTTGCGCCGTCGGCCATGTCGGCGTGTACGCGGTGAGCCGCGCAGACGTCCTGGCCGAACTGGAGCGGTTCAACTATGAGGAGGACTGTGCGTGAAGATCGAGATCGAAGCCCCGAGCGCGCTGGAAGCCGATGCCAAAGTGGAAGGCGCGAAGTTTGTCGCCATCCCGACCTTCTACGGCAAGGACGACAGCAAAGCCACGGTGGCCATGATCCGTGTTCTGACCGACGACGGCACCGAAGTCTACTTGGGCCAGCTCCAGGTCAGCGGCGGGACCGGGGACGTTTCGGTCCTGAACCGGAGCGCGAAAGTCGTGTCGAAGATGGACAAGAAGAATTCGAAGACGAAGCCGCCGGCTAAAGGGTCCGGGCTGGACGTTCAGTGAGACTGGCCCGGGTCACTAAGACGCTAGACGGGAAAGGACTGATAGAGCTGTCGGACCCGGCAGAGTCTGCAGAGTTCCCGTCGGAAATGGAGGCTACGGCGTTCCTGTTGCGGGCCGGCTGGACGCCATACGGGACCAGTCATCCGGTCTCGTCGACGATCAACCCGAGCCAGATGTTCCGGCAGCCTGCGTTGTCGGTCCGGCCTTTCGTAGCCGTGCCTGGCCCGGAGCCGAACGTAATGCTGGAACGGCGCGAAATGAGTAGTCTGCCTGACCCAGTAGAGCTTTGGAGCTTTCCGCTTTGGGACGGGCCAGGCATGGCCAGGGAGTTATGCGGCTTTCGCTTCGGCTTGAAGCAACAGCAGCTTTGGACCGTAGCTGAAGATCCGGTGCTGGGTTTGCTGGTGCCTTATCCGCTCCGGATCGAGGCGATCGGGTACTGGGACCGAATGGCGGACTGCTTGAACGGGGCCGTGATGCTGATCGAGCAACTGGAGAACTTGTATGGCCGAGAACTCTTTCACGCCGCGCTTGGTCAAAACATTCAGCGAATCCTACTTTCGCTCCCGCCCCAGTAGCACCGAGCCGTGGGTCGATCAGGAACGGCCGAATCATATCGACCGGCAGATCCAGGAGTGGGTCGAGCAGGAGCGTCCCTGGATCCTGGAGGTTCAACCGCTGCGGGCCCTGATGGACGGCGAGCCGCTGCTGCAAGAACATCGGATGTTGCAGAGCGTCGAGCTGCTCTACGTGGTCCTTTACGAAGCCGACCGTGCCGAGCCTGAAGTCCGGGAGGTCCGGGAAGATAAGGAAGAAGAGGAGCTTCCCGAGATCCCCTTGAAGGCAGGCGCCGTCTCGCCGACGGTTCAGGCTGTCCGCACGTTGAAGAAGAAGCGTCATAACGTCTCGGTGATGGCCGGGGTCTTCGGCGTGCCGGAAGGGGACAAGCTGCATCCGGAAGACAGCGAGCCGGCTCCGGCCGTCGTGTTGGCGCCGGGTTGGAACTGGCCGTATGGCGCCGAGTTGTTCGGCAACGTGGAGACCAAACATGAGTGAACCGAATCCGACCCCGATGATAAGTGTCATCGTGGTTCCGCATGACAGCGCGCCGAAGCCGCTCAAACCGGTCGACCTGAACGCGTTGAAGACCGAGTTGGCGAAGGCGCTCAGCGAAGGAAAGGAGGGCTACTGCTACGTCCACTACAATGGGCAGCTGTGCCGGCTGTCGAATCCTTTGTCGGTTTACAAGCTGAAACTGCCGGATGGCACGGAGGTGATGCTTGGAGCCGAAACCGGAGTTGTATACCCGGAAGATTACTCCTTCAAAACCCTGGTCGCATATCACTCCAATTCGTGACCTGGATGTTGCCGACTCAGGTATAGGACTCTTCTACTTTGGCAGCCGGCCATTGCTGGCCTACAGTGCCGAATGGTTCCTGATCGAATCGTTCGCGGAGTTTCCCTCCCTCTCGATCGTCCGGCCCAAGATGTTCGGAGAGGATTGGGTCAACAGACTCTTCCAGCATTATTATCGGGAAGAGCTGCTTTGGGGCGCAGACCCCTTTAATGAACCGTCGCGCTGGTGGAGCAAATCCCTCATGCTTCATTGGATCGACGAGCTGGATCCGCAAGGCCAGCTACGAAGTGGCGAGGCGCACCTGACGTCTTATCTGGGAGCTCCCGCACCCACCTTTAACTTCAAGGTGCCGTTCCAGCCGTAGTGGGGGGATCCCACTTTCGGCCGTCTCAAGACCGGTCGGTGGGATTCTTCATGTCTTGCTTACAACTGAATAAGGGAGGGTTCGATGGGCGTGGGTACAGTGAGGGAGTTGCGCCAAAGGGCCGAACAGTTGCGTTCTGAGGAGGCGCTGGTCGGTTTCTTCGGCAGTTCCAAACACTGGAGCGACGCGGCGTATATGCCGTTACGTTGTCTCCGGTGCGTCGCTGTCACTCGAAGCGCCGGCACGCGCCGGTACAAGAGCGGCAAGACGAAAGCGCCGCCGGTTATGATGGCGGCAGTCCCGGCGATCTGGTCCGACGGTTTGGTCCATATCGGCGGTCCGGACTGGTATGAAATCCGGAGGCCCGGCACGGCTCCTCGATTCGTCCAGGCCAAGGAAGGCAGTGCGCGGCCGGTCGGCGCGCTCAAGAACATCTTCGGCCGAGACCCGAAACGCTCCACTACGTTTCGCTTCAACGCTCCGGATGCTCCGCTGAACTGCCAGATGCTCCATTGGGGGCTCCAGATGTTCAGCGAGGAAGTTCAGGCGCAGGCCCGCACCGGGTTTGCTCTCTTGAGCGACGATTGTATCGAACCGCCCGTGTTTCTCGCACCGATCATGCCGAGGCGCTACCTCCGGCTTCGGCATGGGGCATCTCTGGACAACCAGGTATTGGACTGTGCGATTCGCGGGGCCTGGTCGATCGTGGAGCCGGCCCGAGCCGTCGGCGAACTGCGGGCTTCGACCCGTGGGATCGTGCGCGGCTTGGGCGGAAACCGCATCCTGTTCAAGAGCCTGGAGGAAGCCGATGGCGGATTCCAGGACGAGATGGATGCCGAGGTGGCTGCGCGAGGGCTGGAGAACTACATCCGTGAGGTGTTCGGCACGGATGTCGGGGTGCAGCTGACCCCGATCGTCGGAGAAAATCAGGAGTTGCAGGTGTGCGAACGGCAGGCGGTTTTCCTGCCGGTACCGAAACGCGACGACTGGGTATTGGAAGAGCTGCGGGATTTCCCGCACTACCAGGCGCTGCGCTACATGGCAGCCCTGACGACCACTCGGGTCATCAATGGCACTTTGATGCTCGATGCTTCGTTGGCCTACGGCGCCGACGAGCCCTGGGTGGACCTGTCCGTACTCCCGTCCCGGGTACAGCGGCTGAAAAACCGCTTCCTGGGCCGCCGCGGCCAGCGCGTGGAGGGAGAACGGTACCATACGCTCCAGTACGACTCGGACGGGCTCTGCATTGACTTGCTGAACCTGACGATCCGGACCGCGTCGTTCGAGGAGTTCCAGCAGTCGATGAAAGCCAAGTCGAAGGTGAAAGAAACGGTCGCGGACGCCCAGACCGCCAAGTGAATACGGGAAGACACGTGTCGGGGCTGCCCCGGCCTCCGTGTCTTTCCTTTAGCTATCAGCTTCCCGGCCTCATTGACGTCGTGCTCTATTTGAGTAGGATGGGGTCCACTTCGGATGGGAGGATCAAAGCATGGCAGGACAACAGGATACCGATTACCTGGATGGCGAGAGTACACAAGGCATGCCTGGCACGGTTTTGCCGCGGGCCCGGCGGGAAGCCGAGAGTTCCGGGGCCGTGTTCGACGTGCATGCGCCGATCCAGCAGAACATCGTAGACGGCGACCGGGTCCGGCCGTTGACCGTCGAGAAGCTCGAAGAGTTGAAGCGTGCGAACCGGAGCATGACCGGGTATAAGACTCCGGAGTGCAAGACGTTCGACGACGTGCTCCAGAACACGCCGGAAATCGGACAGGCCAGGCTGGCCTCGGAGGGCCCCAAGTTGACGATGCGCCCGCCGGCTTACCCGTTACCGACCCCGACGGTTCAGGTTGCCGAGCCCGAGCCGGTCGAGCAAGCCGTTGAGTTGCCGATCCATCCGGTCTCGGTGCCGCCGGCGCAGTCCGTGGCGGCCCGGGTCGCGCCGGTAGCCGTGCACGAGCCGGCGCCTCCGCCCCCGCCCCCGCTGTTGCCCCAGGACGGCGTGCTTCGGGCCAACCAGCCCTTGGCTGCTCCGCCGGAAGACCTCGATCTGGAGCCGGATCCCAGGCCGGGCCCGGAACGCATGAGCAGCTATTCGGTCGCGCTGACCAAGAAGGCGGCGGCGACCCCCGAGGAAGAGGAAGCGGCTTCCGAGCCCTTGATCAATCCGGCCATGGAAGGCGGAGCGCATGCCGAGCTGGCTTCGGGCAACGGCGCGGCGCTGAACGCCGCCAACCTGAAGCTCAAGCCGATGCAGGTGGCCCGCGTCAAGGTTCGATTCATCAGCCGGGCCGGCAAGCTGGCGGTCCCGTACAACGTGGTCTTCAAGTACGGGATGCAGCTGATTATGGTGCAGTACAGCCCGGAAGGCATGTTCTACGAAGCGCCTTCGGCTATGGACGAGCACATCGAGGTGCAGTGGCACGGGCAGATCTTCATGTGCTTGCCGGGTGTGTACTTCGTCATGCCGGACGAGAAGACGGCCTTCACCATCTTCTTGATCGACGACAAGGCGACGATTGTGAGGCGGAAACGTGAAGAAGCAGAACGCGATCCAACCCGGCATTACCAGGTGTGATCTCTGTTCCGACCCGGCTTCGGTGATCGGGAAGGATGGCTCTGCCCGGTGTTCGAAGCACGCTTCGGAAAAACGGGCGGCTCATGACCTGCCGCTGAAGTCCGCCGGTGAGCGGTTGGCCGAGAAGCACAAGTGAGGGGTAGTCCGTGGCTCTCGAAGACAACAACGCCAGTCAGTTCCCGACCTTCCCGCTTTTGAATTCGGGAGCCCAGCGGCTCAACCGTTTCCAGGGCGCGTTTCCGGATCCCTATCTCGACTACGCCTCGACGCAGATGCCACGCAGCATCTACGACGTCCTGCGCTGGTGCGAGTTCGTGTGGATCACCTACGGCACCTATCGCATGGCGGCCCGACGCGTGGTCCGCTACTTCCTGACCCGGATCGAACTGACCGACGCCTCCGACGACGAGAAGGAGAAATTCGAGACCTTTCTCGAAGAAGATCTGCGGATCATGGAGGAGCTGGCGACCTCGGGCGACAACCTGATGGCGTACGGCAACGACTTCGTCTCGGTCTACGTGCCGTTCCGCCGCTACCTGCGCTGCCCGCATTGCCATATCGAGCGGCCGATCGGGCAGATCCAGTACAGGTGGCAGCAGTTCAAATTCCTGGGCACCTGCTCGAATCCGAAGTGCAAACATGAGGTCGAGTTCGTCCGGGTGGACCGGCGCAGCCTGGACCAGGACAAGCCGAAGATCGTCCACTGGCCGGCGCACGAGATGCGCATCCTGTACAACCAGGTCAGCAAGAAGTCGGTCTACCTGTGGGAGATCCCGCCGCTGTACAAGGACATGATCAAGCGCGGGAACACCTTCTACCTCGAATCGACGCCGTGGGAGATCATCGAAGCGATCAAGGACGATGTCCTGTTCCGCTTCCACGACGAGCAGATCTTCCACTTGAAGGACGAGATCATCTCGGGCGTGCGCCACTACGGTTGGGGCATCCCGCTGATCATGGGCAACTTCAAGCAGGCGTGGTACATCCAGGTGCTGAAGCGCTACAACGAAGCCATTGCCCTGGACTACATCATCCCGTTCCGGGTCATCACGCCGGCCCCGGGTTCGAGCCGCGAAGCCGACCCGTTGCTCCACATGAACCTGAACACCTTCTACAGCCGCGTGATGGGCATGTTCCGGCAGCACCGGCGCGACCCCACTTCGATCCATGCTTTGCCCTTCGGCGTGAACCTCCAGATGCTGGGGGCCGACGCGAAGAACCTGGCGCCGACGGACCTGATCGACAAGGCCACCGACGAGTTCCTGAACGCGCAAGGTGTGCCGGCCGAGCTGTACCGCGGCTCGCTGCAGTGGCAGGCCATGCCGGTCGCGCTGCGCCTGTTCGAGCGGACCTGGGTCAGCTTGGTCAACGGGCTCAACAGCCAGATCAACTGGCTCTTCCGGCGGCTCTCCGACCTGCAGAACTGGGAGAATCTCAAAGGCAGGCTTCAGCCGGTCACCTTGGCCGACGATCTGGAGAAGAAGCAGATCCAGCTCCAGCTGGCGGCCGGCAAACAGATCAGCCAGCAGACCGCGCTGGCGCCCTTCGGCATCAACTTCCGCGACGAGATCAAGCGGATGCTCGAAGAGGAAGAATACTCCCAGGAAGAGATGGCCAAGTTCCAGGAAGACATGGCGCAGAAGCAGGAGTTGCAGCAGGTCATGGCGCAAGGCGCGATGGGCATGGGCATGCCGGGCGCGGCCGGTGCGATGCCGGGCGCTCCCGGAGTGCCTCCGGGCCAGATGGGCGGCCCGGCGCCTGCCGATCCGGCGCAAGGCGGAGACCCGGCCCAGGCCGGCGCGGCTCCGATGCCGATGTCTCCGTCGCAGCAAGTCATGGCCGCGTCTTCTTCGGGTCCGGCCGGCACCACGCCGGAGGATCTGGCGCAGCAGGCCGAGCAGCTGGCTTACCAGCTCTTGTCGATGCCGTACGAGATGCGCAAGTCCGAGCTGCTCAAGATCAAGAAGAGCAACGAGACGCTCCATGCTATCGTCATCTCCAAGATGGAGAAGATCCGGCAGGATGCGCAGACTCAAGGGGGCTACCAGGTGCTCCAGCAGCAGGTTGGAGCCGGAGCTGCGATGTAACTGCCGGAGGACAACATGGTGCAAATCGACACGGGCGTGCTGGTTACCATCTGTATCTTCGTTCTCGGCGTGATCGGTACGCTGTTGACCATCATTTACAAGATGAATACCGGCGCCTTGAAGTCCTTGGGTGACCGGATCGATAAAGTGGAAGAGAAAGTAGACACTCGGGCTTCAGAGGTGAAGATGTCGGAGCTGGATAAAAAACTTGACGGCGAGATCGCGGCACGCAACAAGAAGCACGACGATGCCTTCACGCGAGTCTACGGCCGGATCGAAACCCTGGAGAAGGACCAGCACAAGATTGAGCTGTCCAGCCAAAAGCAGATCAGTGACCTGGAGGTCACGGTTGCCAGCTTCGGCAGCGTGTACGCGACCAAGCGCGATGTCGAAAATATCAGTGGTGGTGAGCAAGGGAAGCGGAGGTGACCTATGCGTTTCCTCGTCTTCGATTCCAACGTAGTCTACGCCAAGCGCGTCGCCGAGCTGTTGCGGCAGTACGTGAAAGGCGTCGAGGTGGAGATGGCGCACAACACCGCTGTCTTGAGCCATCGCCTCGACGGGCGTTGCTACGACCTGGTGATCGCCGACGTGGACACGGCTCTGGACACCGATCAGGCGCAAGACGTGTTGGGGAAGGCGTCGGAGCGGATGCCGATCATCATCTGGTCCTCCGTTCACGGGCCTGCCGGGGAGACGCAGATCATCAAGAAGTGTAACGCCACGCAGATCCTGCAGAAGGCGTTCAACCGGGAAGATCTCCAGCACGTTTTGGCGGAAGCGGTGGGCTCGGCGCGGGACTGATGCGCCGACTGATCGCGGGGCCTTGGATCGGCGAGTTCGGCTGGGAGCTGATGTCCTGGCAGGCCCTGGTCCGTAAAGCGTCGTACGATTACGACGAAGTGGTCGTCTGCGGCCCGGCCGGGCACGAAGCGCTCTATCAAGATTTCCGTCCGATCTATCTGGCCCACCATGTCAACGGCACCAAGGACTGCTGGTGGACGACCGGTCACAGTCCGGCCTTGTTGAATGCCACCAACGACGCGCTACGGACCTATCAAGGGGATTGGCTCAAGCCGAGCGGGCTGATCCCGACGGAGCGCCAACACTTCGTCCGGTACGGTCACGCGGAAGCCTGCGAGCCCGACGATGTCTTCGATGTCGTGATCCACGCCCGGGCCCGGATCGGTAAGCGGCCCTGGCATGCCTGGGCCGAAGACAAGTGGAACCGGCTGGTTCAGGAGCTGCTGCGCCGCGGCGTATCGGTAGCCGCGATCGGCACGGAGGCGTTCTGTCCGGAAGGGGCCGAGGACCGGCGTCGGATCGTGATGTCGGACCTGATGAACCTGCTGGCCCGCGCCGTCTTGGCGGCCGGCCCGAGCAGCGGCCCGATGCACCTGGCCTCGCTCTGCAAGACGCCCCACGTGGTCTGGACTGACACACAGCGCTACTCCGCGATCGGCGGGACCAATCGGATCCGTTACGAGTCCGTCTGGAACCCGTTGAAGACTCCGTGTAAGATCGTGGACCAGCACGGTTGGGATCCCGAACCTGAAATCGTCTTAGACGCTGTCCTGGAGGGTCTGGATTCATGGCGGAAGCTCTGACGGCGGAAGACCGGTTCAACGATCTGCGTAGCTTCTGGGAGAAGACTGTGGCCCGGCGCGGCGACGGTTACGTCGGCCGCCAAGGGGAGAGCCACCGGCTGCAGCAGAAGCGGATCGAGGATCTGCTGCGGACCCGGCTCAATCCGAACATGCTGTATCAGGACATGATCGACTTCGGCTGCGGCTGGGGCCGGTTCATCCCGTTCTGGGCCCAGTTCGCCGGGCATATCTGGGCGGTGGATCTGCTCGACGACATGCTGCGCCGGGCCAAGCAAGAGGCCCCGACGGTCTCCACGGTCTGTTCGCAGTGGCCGTTCCGGATCCCGATGAAGACTCCCCGGGTCGACTTGCTCTGGGCCTGCTTGGTCTTCCAGCATATCTGCGACGACGCGATCTTCGAAGGCACGCTGGCCGAACTCGGCCGCGTCCTGAAGCCCGGTGCCCGGGTGCTCATTATCGACAACGCGGTGGACCAGGCGCCGCACGTCAAGCCGCGAGGCCCGGAGGCTATCGCGACCCGACTGGGCCTGCGTCCCGGCTGGTCCGCCGACAAGGTGACGATCAACAACCGGCCGCACGACCACTGGTTCCTGGACGGAACCAAAGCCTGAATTCCGGAGCGGCGCTTCTGAAATGGATCTTCTGACCTTCCTTCAGAAGCGGGCCCGCGATTACGCCGAGGGCCTGCCGGACCCGAAGCGCTTCGGCCGGACCGAAGAGATTCCGCCCGGCAAGCTGCTGCAGTACGTGGTCCAGCGGCACCTGGCGGAGCGGGCCGGTCCGCACTACGACGTCCGGTTCGGTGAGGGACGCAAGGACCGGCCGGACCTGTTCAGCTGGGCCACCAAGAAAGAGCTGCCCGGGCCTGGCGGCAAGATCATGCTGTACCAGCAGCCGCTGCACCGCGGCCAGTACGCCGAGTTCGAAGGCGTGCTCCGCAGCGGTTACGGCAAAGGCGTGGTGAAACGGCACGACCGCGGCTCCGTGATCGTGACCCATGCGGACCGGGACAAGGTCAAGTTCGTGGTTGCCCATCGGAAGTTCCCTGAATACTTCACGATGATCCGCCGGTCCGGCCCGCCTTCGAAACCGAACACGGAGCGCCAGGCCAAGAGCCAGGGTGGCTCGTGGCTCTTGATCAACACGACCCCGATGTCCGCGGCCAAGTTCCTCGGCGGGAAGCCGGAAGAGGTCGGGCTGAGCAAGCTGCGTTACACCAAGCTCCCGACGGAGAAAGTCGAGAAGCTGTTCGACCCGAACTACATGGTCCAGGAGAAGCTGGACGGGGCCTCGGCCCTGATTCATCTCCTGGGCGATCGGATCGAGGCGGTCTCTTACCGTGTGGCCAAGACGGGCCAGCCGATCATTCACACCTTCCGCGTCTTCGGGCCCGGCGGGGCCAAGACTTCGGTGAAGATCCCGCCGGAGCTGCACGGCACGATCCTGCGCGGCGAGATCTACGGGACCAAAGGCCGGGAGGTCATCCCGCCGCAGCAGCTCGGCGGCCTGCTGAACGCCTCGGTCCAACGCTCCCTGGAAAAGCAGAAGGAGCAAGGCATCAACCTGAAGGTCATGCCGTTCGATATTGTGCGACGCGGCAAGGAGCCGGTCCGGCCGCTCTCGCTCAGCGCCGAGGAGCGGATGAACCAGCTCCGGGAGATCGTCCGGCATCTGCCGCAGAACAAGTTCAGGCTGCCGGAGACTGCCGAGACGCCCCTGGAGGCCAAGAGCCTGGTCGAGACGATCCGGCACCGGCTGCACCCCAGGACTCAAGAAGGGGTGATCGGCTGGCCCCGCGAGCCCGGTAAGGCACCGGTTAAGGCCAAGTTTGGGATTCCAGAGGCCGATGTCTGGGTCCGAAAGGTCTTCCCGGGTGGAGGCAGACTGGCCGGTAGCGGCGCCGGCGGTTTCGAGTATAGTCTGAGTCCGGAAGGCCCGGTTGTCGGCCGGGTCGGCACGGGCTTCAGTGAAGAAGTACGGCGCGAGATGCTGCAGGATCCGGATACCTGGTTGAACCGCATGGCCCGGATCCGGGCGCAGGAGCGATTCCCGTCCGGAGCCTATCGCGCCCCCGCGTTCATCGCGCTGCACGAAGACTATCCGATGAAGACATAAGGAGCGTCCGATGTCGAGAGTCCAGACCCGCATCAAGAACCTGGTCGAACGGCGCCGCCTGACCTACATTCCGCCGAACGGTAAAGTCCTGAACCAGGACGAGACTGTGATCGTGCCGGGGGTCTTGGACACACAGATCTACCTGGCCCGGGACATCACGGAGCTGGACAAGTACCTGGACGACATCAACAACGGCCGGGTCGAGGTCACCAAGATCGGCTTCGGCGGCTCCGGTGGCAGCGAGTCCTTTGACACGGTGATCGGCAACGGTTCCGATACCGAGTTCGACATCAATGTGGGCTTCGCGACGGCTGGCGCTACGGTGCTGCTGTTCGACGTCTTGAACAACTCGCCGATTGGCGTCTACCAGGTGGATCTGGCCAGCCCGAACCCGACCAGCATCCACTTGACCCTGACCCCGGCTCCGGCTTCTGGGCAGATCCAAGTCTTCGTCTTCCCGGCTTGACGTTTCAGGGCCGGTACGACACAATGCTGCCGGAGAACTAGATGGCCACGACGAGCACGGTGATCGGAAATGGGTCGGATACCCAGTTCGACGTGAATGCCGGGTTCAATACGGCCAAGGCCATCGCCAGGTTGTTCGATATCGCGTCGGGTGAGGAGGTTCTGGGTTTTCAGCTTGAGCGCCTGACGCCTTCCGCTACCTCTGTGCGGCTCACGCTGACTCCGGCTCCGGCCTTGAATGCCGTACAGGTCCGACTCTCGGATGGCACGGAGCCGCCGTAAGCGAGGTAGACGATCATGGCCGATACTCCGGTCTTCAACAATCTCGACATGCAGGGCAACCGGCTCCGGAACTTGCCGGCGCCGACCGACCCGGAAGAGCCGGTTCGTCTCGCAGATTTGCCGTCCGGCCCTACCGGTGCTACCGGCCCGACCGGTCCGACCGGCCCGGCCGGCGCTACCGGCGTGACCGGCCCGACCGGCGTTACCGGTGACACCGGTGTCACCGGCGACACGGGTCCGACCGGCGTTCAAGGTACGACCGGCGCAACCGGGCCTACCGGCACAGCGGGTTCGCAAGGTACGACGGGCGAGACGGGTCCGACCGGTGTAACCGGCGCGACCGGTGCCGGCACGACCGGCGCGACTGGCGTTACCGGTGCGACCGGTGCAACCGGCGTGACCGGTGTAACCGGTGCCGGCGTTACCGGTGCTACCGGCCCGGCCGGTTCAGACGGCGCGACTGGCGCCACCGGCGTCACCGGCGCGACCGGTCCGACCGGACCCGGCGGAGGCGGTTCGGACGCCACGACGACTACGGCGGGCAGCGTGGAGCTGGCGACGGAGAGCGAAGCGCAACACGGTACGCCGGACACGGGCGATGACGGCCCGCTGTGCGTGCAGCCCAGCGGCTTGAACATCATCAAGGAGACGACCACCGAAGCCTTGGTGAGCCGACCCACTCTGACTTCTCCGGCTACGGACCCGGACGCTCGCGGCAATTTCGCCGTCGACATCCAGAGCGAGATCAACGACGACAACCAGGTTGCGATTGGCGAGTACGACACGATCATCGGTGCCCGGAACCGGACCAGCTCTGACGGGGATACAGCGCTTCAGAACGCCGTGATCGGCTACAACAATCTGGTGCAAGGCCACCATAACGTCGTGGCTGGTTCGACAAACCAGGTCACCGGCACCTGAGCCAGGAGTTACGTCATGGCCTTTCTTCCTGCTTCTACCAACTACAGCGTGGTCCAGGGCTTCAACAACAGCCTGGACAAGGCCAGCTATTCGGTCATTTTGGGCAACAACAACACGGTTGCGGGGTTCAATGGCGTCATTATCGGTAACAACGTCACGTCGACTGACAACGACAAATGCGTGATCATCAACCCGTACAGCCTGACGATCAACAACGCGCAAACCGGCCTGGTCGTGATCGGTGGCTACGGTAACACGGTGGACGGCATTTCGCCGAGAGCCGTGGTTATCGGCGGTTCCTCGAACCAGATGAACGGCACTCTCAATGTGCTGATTGCCGGCTATGGGAATATCATCGACGACGCCAACTCTTTGTACTGCGCGATCATCGGCGGGCAAGCCAACCTGATCAGTGGCACGCTGGAAGGGGCTTTCATCGGCGGCGGCAAGAATAACCGGGTTACGGCGAACAATGCCTCCGCCTTCGGTGAACGGGCTGCGGCTACGCGTGCCGGCCAGCAGGCGCTTAGCAGCGTCGAGTTTCTGGACGAGACGGGCTCTGCTGGTAAAGCCGACCACGGCATGCACCGGCTCACGTCTTACCTCAAAACGACGGACGATACGCCCACCGAGGTTCAAACCTTCACCTTGGAAGACGGCGTAGCCTACGACTTGCTGATTACGGTCGTCGGCAACCAAGACGGCGGCGGAAACCGGGCCGCCTACCGGCGCCGCGCTGTGGTCTACCGCGACGGCACCGGCTCTGCTACGTTGCAAGGATCGGTGGACACGATCGGCACCGACCAGGAGTCCAACGCGGCTTGGGATCTGGCGGTGACGGTCAGCGGCAACGACTTGCTGGTCACGGTCACCGGGGTGGCTGCCACCGATATCAACTGGACCTGCTCGCTCGACTGGACCGCCGTCGGCGAAGTCGTCAACTAATGGCAGACGAGAAGAAGTGCACCCGTTGCGGTATTTGCTGCTACCTGGCCATACCGGACAACGGCCAGCGCTTCTTCACGCCGTTCCACTGCCCTTACCTGGATTCCGAAACCAAGCTCTGCACGGTCTACGAATGCCGGTTCGACGTCGCGCCTTGGGAAGTGCCCTTGCCTGACGTCATCAAAGCCAAGCAGCTGCCTAACGGCTGCCCATACGTCGAAGACGATCCGAACTACAAAGGTCCGGTATCGGACTACAGGCTTTCGCCCCTGGTCACGCGGCGCGTCAACGAAGTCTTGCGCCGCGGCCCAGTGCGTATCGAAAATCACGGCCGGCGCCTGGTCTATAAGTACGGCGGGTGCGAGATGATCCTGGACCAGGCGTGGACCGGGCAAACCACCACTTATTCGTTGCCGAAGCTGACGGAATTGATATAGTTCTCCGTAGTGAAATCTAATAATTAGATACGGAGGACGACATGATCCATTTTATCGCCGGCCTGCCCCGGAGCGGTTCGACGCTCCTGACGAACATCCTGGCGCAGAACCCGGCCTTCTTCCCGACCACGACCAGCCCTGTCTTGGACCAGCTGATCCGGACCCGTAACACGTGGGAACGGATCGGGGAGTACAGGGCCAACCCGCAGCCGGAAGCCGCGGCTTCCGCCATGCGCGGTTTGATCAACGGCTTCTACGAGGCCGCCGGCGATCGCGTCGTGTTCGACAAACATCGGGGCTGGCCGTCGCATGTCGAATTCATCGAGCGTATCCTGAAACGGAAGGTCAAGATCATCTGTGCGGTCCGGACCGTCACGGAAGTGCTGGCGTCCCTGGAGCTGCTGTTCCGCCGCGACAAGGCGGAGCGCATGCCGGACGGAGAAGACAAACTCTTGGCCCGGATGCTGCGGGCCGAGGACCGCTGCAACCTGTGGGCTTCCAACGAAGGCATGTTGGGCGGCTCGTACTTCTCCATGCAGGATGCCGAACTCCGCGGGTTCAGCGACCGGCTTCATTTCGTGGACTTCGAGCGGTTGACCGAAAAGCCCAAGCTCACGCTGCAGGAGCTGTATCAGTTCATCGGCGCCCCGTGGTTCGAACACGACTTCGAGAACGTGAAGCAGGTGCTGTTCGAGAACGATATGGAATATGGCTACGGGGATCTGCACACGATCCGGCCCCGGGTCGAGCCGGTACCGCTGCGGGCCCGTGCCGTGCTGCCCCGGTCGGTTGTGGAGCAGTTTGCCAAACCTGGCGTAAATTTCTGGCGGCAACGGTAGCTACGCCCGACTTGAAACCGACCGGGTGGTGCAGTAAAGTGCGTGTCTCGGTTCGGGGCTTTGTCATGCGCACCCTGCTCCATATAGTGCGAGGCAGACAGGAGAAACGGGCCGGCGCCTTAGCTCCGATCATGCACGCTATTTCAGGCGACGAAGAGGAAAGCCGGGAGCCTGTCTCGACGCTGTACACTCCGGTTTCTAAATCGGAGCTGGCCGGCGCTGCCGCCCTGCAGGTCGGCGCCCCCTATGTGGCTTCCCGTCTCGGGCTGTTCGGCAAGCCGATGACTCTCGGCGAGGCTGCCGTGTCCGGCTTCGGCCCGCACATCACGCCGTTCGCCGCGCTGTTCGAGGCCGGCGGCGCGCTTCTGTCGCCCCTGTCGGACCCGGCCTACCAATCCGACCGGATCGGCTACCTGAAGTCGCTGGGCCGCGGCATACAGAAGAACGTCCGACAGGTCGGCGAGGCCAGTCAATATGCCAGGGAGAACTACGGAGCTTTGGGCGTGCCGATCCAGGTCTTCCATGGCATCCTGAACCCGTTGCACAGCACCGGGTACATGGCCAAGGAAATCGGAAAGTACATGATGGGTAAGTCGGGGGAGGCAGTTGCGGTTCGGGCCGAAGCCGGGATCCAAGAAGCGTTGGAGGTGTAAGATGCCGTTCCAATCCGAAGCCCAGCGCCGGTTCATGTATGCCCGCCATCCCAGGATCGCGGAGCGGTGGCAGAAGCACACGCCGAAAGGCAAGAAGCTGCCGGAACACAAGAAGGAATCCGAGAGCCGGCTCGGCACGCCGTTCACCGACGGCTTCCTCAAGTTCTGTCTCGACCAGGGGTTGACGGGCGATCAAGTCGCGGACATGCTGGAGAAGGGAGCCGCGCAGAACGACCGGGTCGGCTCCGAATGCCGGGGTCTGCTGGACCGCATCGCGCAGCTGCAGGAGTAACTGATGAGCCAGGAACGAGCTATGGCTTTCCGGGTCGGCTTCCTGACGAAGCTGGCCCAGCTCGGCGTGACCCCGAGCCAGCTGCTGGACCGGGTCAAGCAGGCCGATGTCACCGACCTGCTGTCGGCTCTGGCCTCCGGCACGGCCGGGGTCGGCCAGACCGCGCTGGGCCACGGCCTGAGCCTGGCCGGCGACGTAGCCGGCACGGGGCTGACCGTGGCCGGGCTGGCGCCTCTGGCGCTCGGCGGAATCACCGGCGCCACTTCTGCGATGCTGAACTCGCCGTCACTGGAAGACATCGATACGCTGCGGCAGGCCGAACTCGCCGCGACGTATGACCGCTTGGCCAAACAGATCCGTGCCCGAATGGCTAGAAAGGCGGCCGTCTGATGGTCGAGAGCGTCAACGGCAACGGCAAGCATGAAACGGAACGCCCGAAGCTGCCGGCGGTCCCGGAGCGCAAGCCGTTCGACAGCCGGCTGCTGGACCCGACCGGCGCGCATCGGAAGCCGTTGTCGTTTCCCGGCTACGAAGGCATCCCGTTCCGTGGCTCGATCCCGGACCTGAAAGAGTCGGATCCGCTGCAGCCCCAGGTCGGGTCGCAAGTCTATGTCCACTGTCTCAACCTGGCTGACCCGAAAGATCTGGAATACTACGGGCAGATTTCGCAGATGGTCGGCAACGGGTTCGCGCAGATCAGCTTCGAAGAACGCCAGTTCGTGGCGGAGAACAAGAGCTGGCTGGTCCTGATCCGCTGGATGCTGCATTACGCGTATATGCCGACGCAGCCGGGAGGCCAGTAATGGGTAAGTTCGCCGAGATGGCCAAGCAGGCGCTGGATGCCTGGGAAGAGAAGCTGCAGAAACAGGAAGCGCGGCTGCACAATTACGTTCCTTCCACCGAAGAAGAAACGCGGCGCAAGGCGGTCGAACTGCTCAACAAGCTGCGTGCCGGTTCTTACGGCTTCGGGCATGCGCTTCGCTCGCTGCAGCAGGCCAAGGGCCCCGAGCCGCTCCTGGACGATCCGACTCCGGGCGTGCCGGGCCGGGAAGTCGTGGTGGACCTGCCGGCGACCAAGGAAGGCTGGTACGACCCCAGGCTGCGCAGCAAGGAAGCCGGGCTCTTGAGCGTGGTCACCGACCCGTTGAACGAGACGGTCGAGGACACTCTGACCGAGCTGAAGAACAAGGCGGATACCCAAAAGGACAAGCTGACCCGAGTCACGTCGGACCCGTCCACGCTGCCCTGGTTCTTGCCGGCCGCGGCGATGACCGTGCCGAGTTCGACCATGCAGGGCTACCGGGCCGCCGATACGGAACAGCGGGCCCGGATCCAAGCGGTGCTGCAGCAACGGGTCGATGCGGCCAAGAAGGATTTCGAGCAGGCGCTGCATGAAGAATACGCGGCGCGGCGCAAGGTGGCGTCTGCCGGCGAGCTGATCGACGGCCTGGCCCAGTTCCATGTGAAGCGGGCCGAAGGCGAGGCCAACCAGGCGTTGGGCCTCTACCTGGCGTTGGCCAGCCTGCTGGCTTCCGGCTCGCACATGGTGGCCGAGGAGTGGGTCAAGAAGCGCGATCCGCGACAGCAGTACGCCTCGGCTGTGAAGGAACTGATCAAGAATCGGATGCGGACCAGCCCGCCGCCGATCCAGGTTGCCACGGAGCCGATGGCGGCCCCGAAGCCGGAGGCATTGGCTGAAGTCGCATGAAGCCGGTCCTGACCGACATCCTGGCCCCGGAACCGCCGACGCCTAAACCGGTCGCGTCCCAGGCCGTCCCTCCCCTCAGCGGCATCCTGGCGCCGCCGCCGGTCACTTATCGGGATTTCACCGATACCAAGCAGATGCGCCAGGCGATCTTCGACAACGTGTTGAACACGACGAAGACGGCGTATCCGTTGGAGAACAGCCGCTACAAGCTGGAGGTGGCGGACCTGGCTTACGACTCCGACAAGCCGTACAGCCTGCAGGACCAGAAGAACGCGATCATGCGGGGTCAGTCCCTGACCCGCCAGCTCCGCGGCACCTGGCGCCTGGTCGATCAGGCGACCGGCAAAGTCATGGACCAGAAGAAGACGACTCTGGCCCACGTGCCTTACGTGACCGACCGCGGCACCTTCATCTATCAGGGCAGCGAGTACACGATCGCCAACCAGATGCGCCTCAAGCCCGGCGTCTTCAGCCGGGTCAAGGAGAACGGGATCCTGGAGGCCCACTTCAACACGAAGCCGGGGACGGGCCCGTCCTTCCGCCTGTTCATGGAGCCCGACACCGGCGTCTTCCGCCTCGGGGTCGGCCAGTCTTCGCTGAAGCTCTACCCGATCCTGCGGGCGATGGGTGTCTCCGACTCGGACATCGAGAAGCACTGGGGCCGGGAGCTGCTGCAGAAGAATGTCGAAGCGGAGGATCCCCGTGCGGTCAGCCGAGCCTTCGCCAAACTGGTTTCCACGCGGGCCGACCAGGAAGTTGGCGCCGAAGATTCCGAAGCGATCGAAAAAGAAGCGCAGGAAATTCCGGAAACGGTCAAGGCATTGAAGGAGATTGTCCGGAGCAAGTCTTTGGACGGCGGCTACGGTGAGGTGTTCTGGAGGCCCTCCGACGGTGAGACGATCCTGAATGTCGGCGACTGGCACGGAGAGAAGGACTACGCGGACCGCCTGGCGGCCATCAAGAAAGTCGACGGCGTCAAGGAAGTCAGGACCGAATCCGAAATGGCCTGTCCGGTCGGCTGGTGGTGCATCAGCTCCGGCAAGAGCGTGCATATCAAGACGGCCCACGAGCTGGAAGACCTGCCGGCCGCCGGTAAGGTCAAGCGCGATGCCTTCCTCTATATGGAGTCGGATAAGGAATACTTCCAGCCGACGGAAGACTACGCCCAGTGCGCCAGCTGCCGGCTCTGGAGCGGTCCGGATAGCAAGCGCTGCCAGCTCTTCGCCGACCACTTCGAGGTGAAAGGCACCGACGCCTGCGGCCTCTACATTCCCGGCACGCCGGATCCGGACGGCGAACCGCAGGACTTGGTGGACCCGTACAACGTCGGCTTCGTCAACGGGCAGGTCCGCTGCGAGAACTGCGCCTTCTTCGACGCCGAGGAGTCGTACTGCGAGCTGTATGCCCGGCTCAACAAGGAGTTCCCGACGGTCTTCGACCTGAAGGAAGACGTGAAGCCGAAGGGCTGCTGCAACGCCCAAGTGCCGATCGGCTCCGGCAAAGAAGCGCAGATGCGCAAGATGGCGCAGATCGGCGCCCGGATCTCGGACCGCCGGTGGACCCAGCTCTGGTTCCGCGGCAAGCTGCGGGTCTCGGAACAGCACGGTCGTAACTGGGTTTTGCTGGACGTCCACAAGGGCCTGTGCGAGGCGGCCTTCGATTCCTTGAAGAGCGAAGGGATCGACTGCGAGGCGCGCTTCGAGCATCCCCATATCTCCGTGCTGCGGCCCGAGGAATGCGAGCAGCTGAAGGATCGGTTCAAGTTCGACTGGCGCGGCGCGGCCAAGGAAGGGCTGCCGATGCGGTTCCGGCTGGTCCGGATGGTCAACCTGATCCCCCGCGGCTGGCCCGAGATGGACCGCGTCTGGTTCCTCGAATGCGAATCGCCCGATCTGGTCAAGTACCGGAAGGATCTCGGATTCCCGGACCTGCCGCGTAACCCGGACAAGCCGGACCATGAGCTGCGGTTCCACGTCACTTTCGCGGTCCGGCGTGCCGCGGCGTACAAGGCGGCCGAGCTGCTCGATTTCAGAAGCTCGCTTCGGAACTGGCAGGAGCCGGGACTCCGGAAGGAGGCGCTCGATACCGACAAGGGTGGCCAGCTGCTCAACGTGTTCGACCGGATGGAGTTGGACCCGGACGTCACCGAATCCACGCTCGGCCAGCGCTTCAACACCGCCGGCGTCCCGACCCTGCTGCGCGCTTCGCAGAAGCTCCTGAATATCTCGAAGCAGACGGAGGACGTGGATGACCGCGACTCGCTGGCGTTTCAGACTCTTCACTCCCCAGAGGACTTTTTTGCGGAACGGATCCGCAAAGACGCGGGTCAGATCGGCCGCAAGCTGCTCTGGCGTGCGACGCTCAAAGGCAACGTCCAGCATGTGCCGACCGGCGCTCTTTCGCCGCAGATGACCTCGGTGTTGCTCCGCAGCGGCATGGGCATGCCGCTCGAAGAGACCAACCCGATGGACATCTTGGACCAGAACCTCCGGATCGTCCGGCTCGGCGAAGGCGGCATCCCCAGCATCGACGCGGTGCCGGACGAGTCCAGGAACGTCCAGCCGTCGCACTTCGGTTTCCTGGATCCGATCCGGGCTCCCGAGTCGGAGAAAATCGGGATCGACAGCCGCGTCTCGCACCGGGTCCGGAAGGGCTCGGACGGCCAGTTCTACACCGATCTGCTGGATCCCAAGTCCGGCGAGATGACCCCGGTCTCGGCCAGCCGGGCCGCCAAGTCGATCGTGGCCTTCCCCGGCGAGATGTCCAAACCGGGCAACCGGGTTCGCGCCATGGTCCGGAGCCGCCAGGTCGAGTACGTCGACAAGTCGGACGTGGACTACGAGCTGCCCAACCCGAACCAGATGTTCTCGGCCAGCTCGAACCTGGTGCCCCTGATCTCGGGCATCAAGGGCGGCCGGCTGCTGATGGGCGCGAAGTACGTGGTCCAGTCCTTGCCGCTCCGCGATGCCGAAGCGCCGCTGGTTCAGAACCTGTCGGAAGGCGACACGAGCTTCGACGATATCTATGGGGACCGGGTCGGCGCGGTTCGGGTGCAGGCCGCCGGGGTCGTGACCGACATCGGCAAGGACTACGTCCGGGTCAAGTATCCGACCGGCACGGAAACCCACGAGCTCTACAACAACTTTCCGTTCAATCGGAAGACCTTCATCCACAACACGCCGACGGTGAAGATCGGCGATCGCGTGGCGCCCGGCCAGCTGCTGGCCCGGAGCAACTACACCGACGACAAAGGCACTTTGGCGATCGGTACGAACCTGCGCACCGCGTACATGCCCTACAAGGGCTTGAACTACGAAGACGCGATCGTCATCAGCGAGTCGGCGGCCAAGAAGCTCAGCTCGGAGCACATGTACCAGCACTACTTCGACAAGCAGCCGGAGCACCAGATCGGGCGCAAGGAATACGTCTCGATCTACCCGACCCGGTTCAACCGGGCCCAGCTGCAGACCATCGACGAGAAGGGCGTGGTCCGGCCCGGCACGAAAGTCAACTTCGGAGACCCGCTGGTCCTGGCCTTGAACAAGACGCGGCACACCGCGGTCCATCGGGGCCACAAGCCGATGTTCACCGAGGCCAGCCAGACCTGGCAGCATGAATTCCCCGGTGAGGTCGTGGACGTCGATCAGACCAAAGAGGGTGGCTGGAACGTCACCGTGAAGGCGTACATGCCGGCCCAGGAAGGCGACAAGCTGGCGGGCCGCTACGGCGACAAAGGCGTGATCAGCAAGATCGTGCCGGACGACCAGATGGTCCAGGGCCGGGACGGCAAGCCTTACGAGATCCTGCTGAATCCGCTCGGCATCATCAGTCGCGGCAACCCGAGCCAGGTCTACGAAGCCTTGCTCGGCAAGGTGGCCCGGGCCCGCGGTCAGGCGTTCAAGGTGCCGTCCTTCAACGACAAGTCCCTGCTCGACCTGGTGAAGAAGGAGCTGGCCGACGCCAAGCTCTCCGACACCGAAGACCTGCTGGACCCGTCGACGAGCCGCAAGATCCCGGGCGTGCTGACCGGCGAGCGCTTTATGTTCAAGCTGCATCACACGGCTGAGTCGAAGGGCAAGGGCCGCGGAGACCTGGGCGCGTACACCTCCGAGGGTCTGCCGGCCAAGGGCGGCGAGTTCGGCGCCAAGCGGGTCTCGAACATGGAGATCAACGCGCTGCTGTCGCACGGCGCGACCGAAGTGCTGCGGGACAGCCAAGTCGTCCGGGGCCAGCGCAACGACGACTACTGGCGGGCCTTCCGCCTCGGCCTGACCCCGCCGAGCCCGAAGGTGCCGTTTGTGTACGAGAAATTCCTTTCTTATCTGCAAGGCGCCGGGATCAACGTCCGGAAAGATCCGGACCGGCTCCAGCTGTTCGCGATGACTGACAAGGATGTGGACAAGCTGAGCAGCGGCGCGCTGCAGACCGGGAAGACCGTCGAGAACGATACGCTGGCCGAGATCCAGGGCGGGCTGTTCGACAAGACGTTGACGGGCGGCCACAACGGCCAGCGCTGGACCCATGTTGGTTTGGTCGAGCCGATGCCGAACCCGGTCATGGAAGAGCCGATTCGCCGGATGCTGGGCCTGACGCAGAAGAAGTTCGAGGCGGTCCTGTCCGGGGTCGAAGAGCTGAATGGCAAGTCGGGGCCCATTGCCATCAAGGAAGCGCTGGGCCGGATCCAGCTCGATCCGTCGATCCAGTATTACGAAGGCGTGGTCCGGGACGGCCCGCGGAGCCGGCGCGACAACGCGGTCAAGGTGCTCGGCTACCTGAAGGCCATGAAGAAGGGCGGCCTGAAGCCGGACGAGTTCATGATGACCAAGGTGCCGGTCCTGCCGCCTGCGCTCCGGCCGATCACCCAGTTCAACAAGATGCAGCTGATCGCTGACCCGAATCTGCTGTACCGCGATCTGATGCTGGCTAACTCCGCGTTGGCTGACATGAAGGGCCAGGTCGGCGACAACCAGCTCGGGGACGAGCGGCTCCGGCTCTACAACAGCTTCAAGGCCGTCACTGGGCTCGGCGATCCGGTCCAGGCCAAGACCCAGGAGAAGGGGGTCCGCGGCCTGCTGAAGCACGTCTTCGGCAGCAGCCCCAAGATGGGTATGTTCCAGCGCCGGGTGCTCGGCATGCCGGTCGATGTCGTCGGGCGTGCCACGATCACGCCGAACCCGGACCTCAACATGGACCAGGTCGGGATCCCGGAGCAGAAGGCGTGGACGATCTATCGGCCCTTCGTGGTCCGCCGCCTGATCCGGTCCGGCATGCCGGCTATGCAGGCAGCCAAGGCCGTGGCCGACCAGAGCCAGGTGGCCCAGCGGGCCTTGGACGAAGAGATGAAGCGGCGGCCGGTGATCATCAACCGCGCCCCGACCCTGCACCGCTACGGCTTCATGGCAGCCTGGCCCACCTTGGTCAAAGGCGACACCTTGCAGATTTCTCCGGTCGTCACGCCGGGCTTCAATGCCGACTTCGACGGCGATGCGATGAACTACCACGTGCCGGTCACCGACGAAGCCGTGTCTGAGGCGATCGAGAAGATGCTGCCGAGCCGGAACCTCCGGGCCGCTTCGAACTTCCAGACCCACTATATCCCCCGCAACGAATTCCTGATGGGCCTGTACCTGGCCAGCACGGCCAAGAACGACCGGCCGGCCCGTATCTTCCGGAGCCGCGAAGACGTGATCCGGGCTTACCAGCGCGGAGAGCTGGACTTGGGAGACCGGGTGAATATAAGGGGGTAGTGACAGGCCGGGCAAAGCCGCTATAATCCTTTCGTTTCGGAGGTTTGACCATGCCTGACGCTCCTACCACCCCGGCCCGCGCCACTGCCGCCGCTACGGCTTCCGCTGCCCCGGCGCCCAACCCGGGACCGGCCACTCCGCCCGTTGCTGAGAATCCGCCGGCCGGTATGGAAGTCGGTCAGGCAGTCAACAAGCCGATCGTGATGTCTTCGTTCCCGGCCAGCTCTGGCGGCCAGAACAAGTTCAGCGGGCTGCAGCGGGCCGAGACGCTCAGCCTGCTGTACAAGCACGCCGGACGGCTCGGCCTGTTCAAGCCGGCCAAGACCGAGAAGAAAGCCGCGGCCCCGAAGCAGATCGACATCCATCTGCGCAAGGCCAACCCGGCCGTCAAAGGCCCGAAGCAGATCGACCTGAGCCTGCGCAAGGCGGATCCGAAGAGCATGGGCCAGTCGGCGGCGGACACCTCGAAGAAGGCAGCACTGCTCCTCGACTACCTGAGCCGGCCTTCGGTCAGTCTGAGCATGCTGAAGCACGCCTCGGACCGGGCCGTCGCGGAACGCGTGGTCGTTGCGGTCCGACGCGCCAAGCAGCGCCTCAGCTGAACTTTTAAGATTGGAGCAGACGATGCCGACTCGCCTCAACATGGATCTGATCAAGGCGGCGCGAGCCAGCTTGCGCAAGCAGGGCTTCGTGCCGGCCGACCAGCAAGGCATGACGCCGGTCGATCCGAACGCTGCCGCGGCTGGCGGAATGCCGCCCCAGGGCGCTCCGATGCCGCAGGGCGCACCTCCGATGGACCCGGCGATGGCTGGAGGTGCTCCGGCACCTGGCGGCGGGATGCCGCAGGATCCGGCCGCGCTCGGCGGCGGGCCCGGGCAGGCTCCGCTGATCTCGGTCAGTCTGGACGACCTGATGCAGCTGTTCGCGCAGGTTTCCGGCCAAGGGGCCGGTGGTAGCGGGGGCGCACCTGGCGGGGAAGGCGGCAAGAACGAATCGCCGAAACCGAAGGGTGGGAAGGCCAACCTGGAGGCCGAATTCCAGGAGCTGAACAAGAAGTTCGACATGCTCCTCCAGACGCTGGGCGTGCAGCCCGGTCTGGTGCCGATTCAGGGCGGAGGTGGCGGTGGCGGCGACGCTGCGGCGATGGGTGCTCCGTCCGGCATGACCCCGGACCAGGTGCCGACTCCGGAAGTGCCTGGTATGCCCGGCATGGAAGAGAACGCGCTGGCGCCCCAAGGCGCGGCCCCGGCTCCGGCGCAGCCCGGTATGACCGTCCAGGCGTCGGAGCAGCCGAAGGACGAGCCGGTGAAGCCGAAGGCGCCGGCGGCCTTGAAGCCGCTGCCGCCCGAGAAGCCGGCCGACCCGAACTTGAGGGCCCGGACGCAGAATCAGACGCCGGTGTCGGCCGAGTCGATGCCGAAAGAGGGCGCGTCGCAAGCGTTGACCCTGCATCGGGTCATGCAGAACCTGCTCAAGGGACGCTGATGAAGGCACGGCTGCAACCGGAAGGCTTGGAGTCGGCCCAGGAAGTCGGCCGGCTCCGGACCGTAGTCGTCTACGACGACTTCGACCAACCGATTCTTGTCGTGCAGAAAATGGACCAGGGGCAGATCCTGACAACCCAGGCCAACGACCCGAACTTCAAGAAGATCCTGTCGAGTCTGGGGATCGGACTGAACGCGGTTTACAAGGCGGTAGGCAAATGAGCATGGAAAAGGATGCCATTGTAAGCGCGTTGGCCAGAGGGGCGGCTGGGCTGGCCCGTAGCGCTTGGAAGCCCGTTGCGCGATGGGGCACGACTGCGCTACAGGCCGCCGGCGGACGCCCGCTGGCTCAGAAGGCGATGGCCTCGGGCGCCCGTAATGCGGGCCGCGGCGCGCTACGGATGGGCAAAGACATGCTGCCTTGGATGGCCATGAGCTACATGATGCCGGGCGGCGAAGCAGCACCGGCTTCGGCACCGGCGGCGGGCGGCGCGGGCGACATGTATCCGGCCGGCCCCTATGTCAGGCCGCAGCTGATGAACTCGTGGAAGTATGCCAGTTACGCCGAAATCCCGGCGGAACAGAAGGCCGCGTTCGAATACGGCATCGACGAGTTCTGCAAGCAGGCCAGGTTCGACGACGAAGACCGGGCTGCCATGTACGACTTGGTCAAGCGGGCCTGGGAGTGGAGCGATCTGAATCCGATGACCTGGACTGGCAAGGACTGGTCGAAGAACCTGGCCGGCGCGGCTTCCACGTTTGTGCCGGGCGGCGCGGCTGCCGCACTCGGCACCGAAATGCTTACCGCTCCCCTGGCCAACTGGTGGGGCGAGCGCCAGGTCGGCAAGGAACTCAGCGACACGGAGCGGCGGCACCAAGAAGCTATCCAGATGAACCGGGCCGAAGCCAAGGCCAAAGGCACGACCTCGCATTACGACCAAGCCCAGGCCGCGCAGGCCCGGGGGCTGAAGCTCGACGCGGCGAATGCTTTCTTCGACGCGCAAAAGGACATCAAAGACCCGCGCCGCCTGGCCCGCATGGCGCTGCGACAGCAGGGTATCGATTACACGTCCAACGTCGGCAAGGAATTCCTGCAGAGCAAAGGAATCACGCCGCAGCAGGCGCCCGGTATGAATACCAGCGCTACGAATCTCTCGACGGCGACCGGCGGCTTCCAGCTGCCGAAGGAGCCGAACCCGGCCAACCAGCCGCCGCCTCCTGCGCCACCGACTCCTAAGACTCCGGCTATGCCGAAAGTGCCTGGTGGAGCAGTCATGGTTCCGTAAGGGGCGCAATGGAAACGACCGTCGGCCAGCTCTTGATCAACGAGAACCTCCCGGAGGAACTCCGCGATTACAACCGCGTCTTCGACAAGAAGACGATCCAGCAGGTCTTCTCTGCCCTGGCTGAAGCTGACCCGGACCGCTACTCCGAGATCAACCAGAAGCTCCACACGCTGTCTTCCCAGGCCGTGACGCAGCACGGCGGTACAGCCTCACTGAGCCTGGAGTCGTTCCGGACGCCTCTGGCCTTGGACCGGATCCGCGGCGCGATCCGGGACCGGGTCGATGCCATCCTGGCCGGGCCCGGTACGGTTGAGGAGAAGAACAAGAAGATCGTGGCTGAGGTCGCGCAGCACTTGGACGAAGTCACCGACCTGAACTACGCCGAAGGGGTCAAGGAAAACAACCCGTTGGCTGTCCAGGTGCTCTCCGGCAGCCGCGGCAACAAGTCGCAGTTTCGTGCCTTGCGGGGCGGCGACATGCTGGTGGTCGATCACAAGGACCGCCCGATCCCGATCCCGATTCTCTCCTCTTACTCGGAAGGCTTGGACCCGGTCCAGTATTGGGCCGGCGCCTACGGTGCCCGCAAAGGCGCGGTCTCGACCAAGTTCGCTACCCCGAAGTCGGGGTTTCTCGGCAAGCAGCTCGCGATGGCGGCGCACCGGCTGATCGTGACCGAGAAGGACTGCGGCACCGCGAACGGGATCACGGTAGACGCTTCAGATTCCGACAACGAAGGCGCGGTTCTGGCCCAGGACTACGGCGACGAAACGGCCGGGTCGGTCCTGACGCCCCGCTCGCTGAAACGGCTCGGGGACCGTCGGATCGTGGTCCGCAGCCCGATTACCTGCCAGGCCGAGAAAGGGATCTGCCAGCGCTGTGCCGGCGTCCGGGAGCGCGGCGGCTTCCCGCCGATCGGCGACAATATCGGCGTGGCGGCGGCCCAGGCTGTCGCGGAGCCGATCGGGCAAGGCCAGCTGTCGGTCAAGCATGGCGGCGGCCAAGCCACCGGCAAAGAGCGTTCGACCAAGTCCGGGCTGGATCTGGTCAACCAGCTGGTCCAGGTGCCGAAGACCTTCCAGGGCGCCGCGGCGATCTCTACCGTTGACGGTCGAGTCGACGCGGTAGAGAATGCTCCGCAAGGCGGTCAGTTCGTCAGGGTCGGAGCCGTGCAGCACTGGGTGCCGCCCGGCGAGGAGCTTCGGGTGAAGAAAGGCGACCAAGTCGAGGCCGGCGACGTCTTGTCCTCCGGCATCCCTAACCCTGCCGAGATCACGCATTACAAGGGTATCGGCGAGGGCCGGCGCTATTTCACCGACCTGTTTCTCCAGACGCTCCGAGAGAACAAGTTTCCGGCGCACCGCCGCAACGTCGAATTGCTCAGTCGCGGCCTGATCAATCACGTCCGGATCTCGGATCCGGATGGGCCGTTGGACACGGTGCCGGACGATGTAGTCGAGTACGACGACCTGGTGCGGGGTTACCAGCCCAGGTACGGCCACAAGACCGTTGCGCCGAAGCAGGCAGTTGGGCTATACCTAGAGTCCCCGATCATGCACTATTCGATCGGAACTCGGATTACGCCGAACGTGGCCAAGCGGTTGGAGGAGAACAAGGTAGGGCAGGTCATGGCCCACGCGGATCCTCCCAGCTTTGTGCCTGAGATGACCCGCGCCATGGAAACGCTCTCGCACAGTTCCGACTGGATGGTGCGACTCGGCGGCTTCCATCTGAAAAAGGGCCTGATCGGCGCGGCGCAGCGCGGCGAGTCTTCCGAGCTGCACGGTACCAGTTTCATCCCGCCGTTGGCCAAAGGCGTTGAGTTCGGCAGGCCCGGCCCGGGCAAAGTCGGATACTAGGAGACAGGCATGGAAACGGTTGCGGCTCTCAAATCTCGGCTGAAGCCGGCGCTGTACAAGATCGCTGCCGGCATGCCCCTGCCGACCAAGAACTTGGTCAAGGTTCCGAAGCCCGCCGCGCCAAAGCCCTTCTCGGCAAAACCGGCAGCCAAGGCTTCGCCGGTACCGGGCGGCAAAGGCGGCCCCATGGCGGCGAAGTCCGCGGCTTATCGGATCGGTTACGCGCAGCAGTGCATGGAAAAGCTCGCGACGCTCTTGCCCAAGCCGGAAGTCGTCGACGCGGTCTCGAAGCGGACCGGCGTGCCGGCCGAGGTCATCAAGCTGGCCTGCCTGCGCAAGACGGCTGCGCCGATGCTGCCCGGACCGGCTGCTGCGGCCGGAGGCGGAGCGAGCCGGTTCAGCCGGTTCATGCCGAAGACCCCGCTGGGTCTGATGCTCGGCGCCGCGGCGATCCCCTTGCTGGGCATCCCGGCGGCTAAGGGCGTCGGCAACTACATCCAACGCGGCCTGTCCGGCTATGGTTGGGGCGGAGGCGGCGGGTTGCTGAACGCGCCGCACATGGGTACGATCGGCGGGTTCGATCCGAAGACCACGTCCCAGCTGCAGAAGATGATTGCGATGGAAGGGATGCGCAACGCTCAGCTGTCGAGCCTGCTGCAAGGTATTCGGGGAGCGTACCAGCCGGCCGGAAACCCGTGGGGTTATTCTGCCGCTCCGCGCCCGATGATGTAATTCCGGAGCGCGCTTCGGAAACGAACAAAGGAGTCAGGCATGCCGGGGCCCACCGCGACCGACAGCAACTTCGAGCGAACCTTCGCCGACCTGGCGTACGCCAGGCTGCGCGATAAGGCGCCGTCGATGCTGGACTACATCATCGGCTTCCAGCTGATCGATAAGAACGACGACGAGACCCACGCGGTCGGCGTCTTCGGGTTCAAGGTCGGCTCCGAGTGGGTCTACGCGCCCGTGTTCTTCATCAACGGCGAGCTGAAGGGCCACGAGTTGATGTACGTGAAGAGCCAGGACGCCTTCGTGCCGATGACCGAGGAGTGGGTCAACTACATCCTGAACCGCCGCCCGCCGGTGCTGGGCGAATCCGAACTCACCCCGCGCAACCTGCTGCCGATCCGCCAGCCCGACTTCGACGTGTTCGCCCGGGCGCCCTACGTCGGTTCCAAGTTCGCCGCGCAGGCCCGGCCCAGCTTCAACCGGATCGTGGAGAAGATGGCGCAGCAGGAGCCCGAGCTGGTCGGGTTCATGCCGGTCTTCCATCCGGAGAACTGGCCGAACTCGGAGAAGTACGCGGCCCTGAACGTCCGCTTCTCGATCCCGGGCGCGATGTACCGGCTCGGAAAGCAGGCCGTTTTGAACCTGCTCGGATCCATGAAGTCGGACGAGAAGTTCGCCAACGCGATCCTCTCCTTCTACGACATCCACGACCTGGTCGAGTACGAAAGCCGGGTGCCGGCCTGGGCCAAGAAGGCCGGCGTTGCGGTCAAGGCCGCCGAGGAAGGCGACACCAAGATCGAGAACACGGCGCCGAAGGTGGTCGTGGTGACCCGCGGCGACGACCCGAGCAACGTCATGCAGGACATGACGGACCAGGAGAAGGAAGACCTCCTGAAGAACCAGTACGTGGTCCGGGATCAGCGCGGCGAAGGCGAGAAGTCCCGGCTCTACAAGACGCAGCTGGCCCAGCAGCTGACCAACCCGAACGAGGACGGCTTCTACGAGTGCGTGACCAGCACCGGCGATCGCCGCCAGCTCTTGGTGATCACCGCGCCGCAGCAGGTCGGATACGGCACTTCGGGCGAGTGCGTCGTGATCGATCCGGACCGCAAGCAGTTCGGCACCTTCCGGACCCGCGACATCCTGATCTCGAAGCGGCTGGAGAACGGTGAGTGGGAGAAGGCATTCGGCTCCGACAGCTTCGCCAAGCCTTCCAGCCTGAAGATGGACGACATCGCGGTCCTGGTCGGGCCTCGCGGTAACGGCACGATCCCGTTCCGGGTCGACTCGAAGTGGACCAACTCGGACGGCCAGACCGAGATGAAGGTCCACAAGTACCACTGTCCGGGCCGGCGCAGCAGCATGGGTTGCACGCCGCTGCCGGCTTACCGGAACAGCACGATCGACGACTACTGCAACGACGAGATCGAAACGATCCAGATGACCGGGAAGGACGGCAACAACCTGACCCAGATCGGCTCGACCCTGTTCGTGCCGAACGGCGTCAAAGTCCTCAAGCTGCCGAAGGAGTTCCATTACAGCAACGGCGGCACCATCGACTTGGGCGTGTTGTCCGATGTCGTCCTGAAGCTCTGGAAGACCGCCGAACAGCGCGGCGAAGGCGTCTACCGGTTCCAGCTCCGGACCGACGGGATCAGCTTTATCCCGGTGGTCAACGGCCAGCAGGGCCGGCACATGTCGAAGCTGGCGGCCCTGAAGCACTTGATCGTGGACCACGGACTCGGCCAGGAAGAGGCCGAGACCATCATCCGGGAAGCCAGGCCGCGCCATGCCGCCGACTACTTGATCAAGTCGGCGTACTCGCAGCCGGGCCCGGGCTACTTCCCCGAGCCGGTCCTCGGCACGGCCCAAGGCATCAACGTGCCGATCCAGTACAGCCAGACCGAGCTGCAGAACATCGGCCAGATCGACAACCAGCACAACCGCCAGGTCTACCGCGACGACCGCTACATCGACGAAGGCGCGAAGCGCTACGCGACGGATGCGGCGGCCTCCGGGCAGAAGGAGATCCTGGACACCGCGGTCATCTCGGGCCTGGTCAAGACGCTCGATACCGACGCGGCCGTCGACGGCTATATCGGCGACCTCTTGCTCGGGCTGGACCGGGTCGGCCGGATCCTGTTCATGTACTACTGGCACAACGACAAGTTCAAGGACCGCTATGGCCAGCAAGACATGGCCGAGCTGGAGGACAACCTCCGCAACGTATTCAAGAACCTGGGCGAGCTGTCCTTGTTCCTGAAGCAGAAGACGATCGAGCCGGACCAGGCCGACAGCTCCGAGGTCGAACTCTCCGACGTGTTCAGCTAGAAGGTGGGCGATGGATCCAGCGGCTTACCTGATAAAGTCGGCGCTGTCCGACGCTGAGATCGACCTCGCCTCGGCTGTAGCTTCAGCCCGGGACCGGGCGCATCGCGCCGCTCTGAACCTGTCCCAGCTCCGCCAGATCCAGGAGATGTACGGAGTCTCGAAGCAGTCGCCGGTCAGCACCGGGCTTCGGGTCGGCATCCCGGCGGCTCTGGCGGCTTCTTTACCCGGCTACTTGCTCGGCGGTGGACGCGGGGCGGCGATCGGTGCCGGGATCGGCACGCTGCTCGGCGGAGGGCTGGGAGCCACGCTGCCCGGCCTGTCTCGCCGCGGGTTGCAGGAGATGGCCCAGGGAGAACCTGGAGAGTTCGAGACCAAGATCGCGCCGTCCGGCATGCCGCAGGCGTTCGGCGATCCAGACGAAATCATCGTGGAAACCAAACTGCGCCGGCGGAACAAAAGGCTGGTACGGGAACTGCTTGGCTTATGATGGAAGAAGACGATGACTTCCTGCCGCCACTGCCCAGCAAACCCGGCTTCCGCTGGGAGCAGATCCGGCAGATGGTCGACGAGAATGTCGCGCCGGGCCGACGGCCCGAGGACGACTGGCTGAGGGCCGGCCACAACTTCCTGTCTCGGCTCCGGCGCGGCAAGGGCGCCGCGATTCGCGGGCTGATCCGGGACTACCCAGACTTCTACGCCGCCTACACCTTGATGAAGCACGAGAACTCCGAGCGGTGGATGATCGAGGCCGGGCTGCTGACCGACGTCAGCTACCCGGATCTGGCTCAGTATGTCTGCTGCACCGTCGAGACGGTCCGGCTCTACGAGTTCTACTTCTACAACGTGAAAGACAAGCTCAACAGCCGCGGCTACATGCTGAACCACGTCTTGATGCCGGCGTTCCAAGGCGGGATGTCCCAGCGCGACTACGACTTCCTCTACAAGACCTTGGCCTTCACCGCCGGCTGGGACATCTTCAAAGAGTTCTTCGAAATGCACGAAATGAACCCCAAGGTGGAGATGTGGGTTCATAACGCTTTCCGAAGCATGCTGCTGAAAAAGGGCTGGCTGGCGGTCAACCGCCTGGAGATCAACAATTACAATGCCCTGGAAGTCGTCGACAAGTGCCTGGAGTTGAAGCGGATCGAGGCCGAGAAGGGCGAGGAGCCGGCCCGAATCGAAGCCTTGGAGCTGTTGAAGGGCTTGCTTGGGCAGTGCCGTCTGAGTATCCTGGCGAGCACTGAGCCGTTGGTGCTCAACGAGCCGAGGGCCGCCGACATGCTGGCGGGCCGGTCCGCGGCTGAGTCTTACATGCCCCAGCCGGGAGCCTGACCATGGAAAAACTGAGTCGGGAGGACGAACAGCGGATCCTGTCGGCCTTGGAAAGCGCGGTACAGCTGACCAACGGCGGCTCGACCCCGAACGACGCCCTCTATAAGGTGGCGGTGGACAACCGGTTCACGCCGCCTGTCGTGCAGCGCATGGTCGAGGCGTACAACGTCTCCAAGACCCTCTCTCATATCAAGCACGCGAAGGGCCCGGACCGGGCCGCCTCCTTCCCGTTGGCCGACGCCGCCGACATCCTGGAGCGGATGTACCCGGCGGCCCCGATCAGCCAGGCCGAGAAGTCCGCCGCGCTCTTCGAGCCGGAAGCCTACGACCGGCCCGACCAGAACTTTCTGACCCGGCGCGACCCGATCCCGATGGTGAAGCAGGCCAGCCGGACCGCGGCGTATCCTCGCGACCCGAACGCTGCCGCGCACCGGCTGGCCAACCGCCGGCTGGATCTGCGCAAGACGGCCAACCGCACCGGCTCCGATTACCGGAACCACTGGTACCGGCTGCTGGACCTGACCAAGGAAGCCAGCGGTTACTTCCGCCAGATCCCGCACGACAGCTTCGAGTCGGTCCAGGTCAAGATGATCGGCCAGTACGGAGACGTGGGCCGCCAGATGACCGACCTGGTCTACGAACTCGGCAACCTGAAGGAGAAGAAGGCGGCGCAGACCGACCACCGCCGCCTCTTCTACGATCCCGGCAAGGCTCCGTATCGGCAGATCGAGCAGGCGATCAAGGTCGCCTACGACTTGGTCGAGGCCGCCGAAGCTGCCGCGAAGGCCCAGACCGAGCTGGACGCCTACGAGAAGCAGGCCGGCCTGGCGCTGCCGGGCCAGCCCGAACCGGAAGGGTGCCTGCTCGACTCCGTCATGGGAGGCGCCTCCGTCCCTTTTGAAGAAGCCGCCGGTATCGAGAAGGAGGGCATCCTCGGCTCGTTGCCCGCCGCTCTTACCGGCGGCATGGCTGCTTTGGGCCTGTCCAATCCGGATTCCGAGGGCGTCAAGCAGAAGGCCCTCAGCGACGTCTACGACCCGATCCATGAAGCCACGTTGAAGGGCATCCAGACCAAGGCGATGCTCAACGACTTGATCAGCAACGACGAGATCATTTCGGGTTATGACGCCAACGAAGTCTTGACGGCGTACAACCAGTTGGCGAAACTCTCTCCCAACGTGGCGCAGCAGCCCGCGGTCATGCGGGGCCTGTTGCGCCGGATGCTGCAGCAGGAAGGGGTCGTTGAGCCCCACGAAGCCCAGCAGCTGGCCGGCGTCGAGAACGCGCTGCGCCAGTCCATGCCGAATCAGTAAGGAACGCCATGGAGCTTGCCGCCGAACTTGCCCTGACCTGCGTCACCTGCCAGGTGAAGCGGGCCGCCGAGCCGGAGCTGTCCGACATCCGGTCCCGGTTCGAGTCTTCGGCCGCCCGCGAGCGGTTGCTGCGGCGCCACGCGGAGCGCTGGAACCAGCTGGCCCAAGAGCGTGCCGAAGCTGAGGACACGTCCTTGGGCGGGTATGCCGGCACGGCTCTGCAACGGTCGATCCCGGTGCCGCATACGACCGGCGAAGCGGTGACTCGGCTCGGCGGGATCGGTGCGGGCGGGTTGGCCGGCTACCTTTACGGCCGCGGGCTGGAAGGCATGGACCCGGCTGAGGCCAAGCGCATCTTCTCTCCGGTCGGCGGTCGCGGCCCCGGCAAAGGCACTCCGATCCAGGAACAGCTGCAACGCTTGCACGAGCGGCTCCGGGCCGAGGGCAAAGTGGTCGGGGATCCGACGAACGTCCTCAACCGGCTCCGGACGGCCTCTGGCGCGGAAATCGCTGAAGCGCTCGGCGAGCGCGCCATGCCGACCTCGATTCCGAAGAGCCTGGACGAAGTGAAGAACTTGATCAAGAACCGCGGCTATACCGAGCCGAGCAGCGCCTTGCGCTCCGAGCTGGAAGGCGCTTTCGGCAAGGGCTCGATCGGCTCGATCCGCGAAGAAGTCCGGAACGTGGCCCAACAGACGGCCCGCAAGCCCGGCATGCTGGCCGAGATCCTGCCCGGGTTCAGCCGCAAAGGACTGAAGGGCGCTTTAATCGGCGGCGCCGGTATGGCCGCGCTGACCGGCATCCCCTTCGTCCTCAAGGCGCTCTACGACAAGATGTACGGAGGCGAAGCGGCCGTCCGGGCCCGCGGCCGGGCTCAGCAGGTGTTGGGCGAGGCTGAAGGTTTGTCCGGCGAGCGCGAGAAGCTGCTGCGCCAGCTGCCGAAACCGGAGGCTGTCGCGTGATCAAAGTCATCCCGCCGGGCTCCTTCGACTTCGGTATGCCGGTCGCCAGTCTGGTCGATATTCATAGCCGGGGCGTCGATCGGAGCTGGATGACCAAGCGTGCCTCGGTCCTGACCCGCGAAATCCAGCAGATCCGGGCCGAACCGAACAGCTCCGTCCTCCACCTGATTTCGCTGGGTGCCCAGGAAGCCTACGGCTGTAACCGCAACGGCGACGGGTTCAACGAGAAGGCTGCCGACTTCGAGCTGTCGGATCCGAAGGATGGCTGCCCGAAGGTAATCCGGCTCGACGCCGGCCTGATCCATTACCACCCGACGTTCACCAAGAACGCGCATGTCTTCAAGCATCACAAGAACGACGACCCGCTGAAGAAGATCGGGGACGTGCTGCATGAGGCGTACAACCCGGACATGCGCCGCGGCGAGCTGTTGATCCGGGTGCCGCACGACAAGGAATGGCTGCCCGACCTGGAGAAGCTGGCCAACGGTCAGGACATCCCGTTTTCGATGGCGTGCAAGGTTGCTTACGACATCTGTTCGGCCTGCGGCAACCGGGCGCGGACCCGGGCCGACTACTGCACGCATCTCGACAAGCACATGACCGACATCACCAAGTCGGGTCATCAGATCTTCGCCATCAACGACTGCCCGAACTTCTTCGATATCAGCAAGGTATTGCGGCCAGCCGACCGGATCGCCTACTCTCTGCAAAAGGTTGCAGAAGCGCCGTTCGGCGGCGCGGCCCTGGCCGAAAGCTACGGGCTGGTGATGCCGCGGCATCTGCTTTCGGTCTCCGGCTACCGGCCGTCCAAGAAGCTGGCGGCGGCCCAGAAGCTGGCCGCGATCGAGAAGATGGTTGAGGGGTTGGCCAGAGGCCAGGACAACGGGCACATAAAGGAGTTGATTCCGGCTTTGCCTTGTGGCAATATCCCCACCGACGAGATGGAGGTGCTTCGGAGCGTACAACTCGGCACGGCACTTCGGGCCTTGAGCGACGCTCAGATCTGCCTCTCAGTCCGCGACTTTTTGCATCTCGTGATGGGGCCGCAGTCGGGCTCCATGTCCGGCGACATCCCACTGGTCGAGGGGATGCTGCCAGGCATACACGGCCGACTCCTGGATTCGGGAGAGGTCGAAGAGTGTGCGACGGATACCGCGTACGATCCGTCGAACACCTCGGTGCCACGGCAAGTGAAGGAGGCAGCGGGTCGGCTGGTGGGAGACCACTCACTGGCTGAAGAGTCGGTACGGAAGCGGGCGCAGCTCAACGCCATCCGCGGAACCGCCCCCCGACTCTCAATGCCGCCGCTCCGGAAGCCTGCCGCTGTATCGAAACCTGCCTACCTGGCTCGGGAGTACGCCAAGTACCAGCTCGCCTTTCTGGACAGTGCGGCTGGTACGGACGAGCTTGTCAGTGGATTGACAGCCCTTCACAATTACCTTACAGTTTGAGCTCAACCCGAATTGCGGGCACGAGGAGGCCGATCAGATGAGCAAGACCAACGGAAGCGTCCTGGCGCTGATGGACACGCTGATGACCAACATCCGGTCCAAGAATGCCGCTCAGGCCAAGGCCGCCACCGACCCGAGCGAGCCGACGACCCATCCGGTCATGAAGGCCGACGACGGGACCGCGCCGGCCCGCGAAGGTTCGCGTTCGTCCGAGAACGTCGCCGACGTCAAGAAGGACTACGGCGGCGCCGGCAACACCGGGCAGGAAGACGCAAACAGCGCGTCCTCGGAAAAGCCGTCCGATTCGATCGGCACGCAGTCCCAGGCGTCGGACGAGGTCAAGGGCAACGTGCAGGATCCGCCCAAGACCGTCCCGCCGAAGCCCCCCGAGTCCCCGGACCACCAGTCCAACCAGACCTTCAACGAGAAGTATTCGAGCGCGGACGCCGCGCTGAAGGCCGGCAACGCGGTCCTGGCCAAGCTGGCCAGCTCGATGACCAAGACGGCGGCGGGCGCCGAGTGCGCTTCCGAAAACGCCTCGGGCACCAAGACGCCGGTCACGACCAAGACCGAGACCACGCCGGCCAAGGGCGACGCCAAGACGATCCCGCCTCCGCCCAAGGAGAAGACGGCCCAGCTCGACAAGAAGGCCGCTGCGCAGAAGTATAAGGAGGACGCCGAGGCCGGCTTCGCCGCCGCGGAGTTCCTGGCGCACAGCCTGGGCCTGACCAAGGAATCGCAGGCCGTCAATGCCGCGACCGAGGCCGAGCTCCAGAAGATCGTCAAGGCCGCCGAGGCCGACGCCGACATCTTCTGCGACTACATGGAAGGCCACGCCGAAGCCACCCAGAAAAGCGCCGGCCAGAAAAAGGCCGAAGGCGCCATGATCCCGCCGGAGCTGTTGGCCGGTGCGGGCCCGGCGGCCGGCGCCGATGCCGGTGGCCTGCCGCCCGAGCTGATGGGCGGCGGCGGTATGCCCCCCGAAGGCGGCATGGGCGGACCCGAGATGGGTGGGGCCGGCATGGACGAAGAAGCCGTTCTCGACGCGCTGGCTCAGGCCCTCGCCGAAGAAGGCGTGACGCCGGAGCAGCTGGCCGAAGCGGTGGCCGGCGCGGAAGGCGGCGGCATGGGCGGCGGCGAAGGTGGCCTCCCGGCCCCTGCGGCTCCTCCGGCTCCGGCCGGAGACATGGGCGGCGGCACGCCGCCCGGCGCGAAGCCGGAAGGCGAGAAGTCCACCGAAACCGAGACCTCGTCCGATTCCGCCGAGAAGGACAAGGGCAAGGAAGAGGACAAGGGCGAGAAGAAGGAAGGCGCGGTCAAGTCGGCGCAGCTGGTCAAGAACCTGCGGGCCATCTTGGCCGGCAGCAAGAAGTAACCTGAATTCAAGGCGCGGATAAAGACGCTTCAAGGAGATGAGCCATGCCGATCACGGTCGACGAAAAGGTGATGGGAGAGCTCCTCGACCACGTCGAGGGGACTTCCAAGCTGCTTGAGAAGCAGGCGCAGATCGACGCCGAAGTCGCCAAGCGCGGCCCGGCCGTCGTCGACACGCTGATCAAGCAGGGGTTCCTGAACGAGAACCAGCGCGCCAAGGCGCTCGAAGCGGTCAAGGATCCGCTGAAGGTTCTCGACAGCCTGCAGAAGACGGCCATGGCCGCCGCGGGCAAGCCGGCTTCGGCCGCCGAACCGCCCAAACTGGGCCAAGGCGGCTCGATCAAGGAAGCCGGGGTCGAAAGCAGGTCGACGGTCAGCGATCCGTCGAGCCGCCAGAAGAGCGCGGCGCTCGACGACGCGAACCGCCGCTTCCTGACCACTTTCGGTTTCAACGTCGCGTAGTACACTGCCTGTAGAAACAGGTGGTGTTTTTGCCGTACTGAGAACACAAACAGGACCGCATCGGAGGATTCCCCATGCCGGGCACTATCACTCCCCCGCAGATGTTCGACCACGAGCTCAACCCCGTGAAGGGTTGGCCGTCCCCGTATGGGCTGGACAAGTCCGGCCCGTTCGCGTCGGACGCCGAGCAGGCCGCCATCAAGGCCGGCATGGTCGTGCAGCTCGACGCCACGGGTAAGTTCACCCGCGGCTGCGCGAACGGCGCCATGCCGATCTTCGCCTTCCCGAACGGCCTCGACTTCGACGTCGCGTCGGACAAGGGGAACATCTCGGGTGGCAACCTGGTCGGCCTGGTCGCCACCGGCGGCTACGAGCTGGAGACGACCGAGATCAGCGGAGCCGGCTTCGCGCCGAACGTCCCGCTGACCCCGGACGCCACGACCGGCCTGGTGAAGGCGACCACGATCGGCTCGGCCGACATGGTCGTGGGCGTCTGCTCCGGCGAGACGTTCACCAACGAGTTCAAGAAGACGTTCCTCCGGTTCTGGCCGGTCTACATGCCGAAGCGCTAAGCGCTCCGGCTGTACCTGTCGTTCCGTAGGTGTCTTCTCCTTGGGGTCTGTCATGGAATGGTACGACCGCTACCTCATTAAGCAGGCGATCGGGCTTCCCCCCAAGAAGCCCGCGCCTGCTCCGCGGCCCGCACCTGGTCCGCGGCCCAACCCTGAGATGCAGCGGGCGATCCAGGAAGCGACTCGTCACGTGTCGCGTCCGGCGGCTCGTGCGGCTGCCAGGCCGGCGCCTCGGCTCGGTATAAGCCGCGGGCTGAAGTGGGGTGCCGGGCTAGGTGGTGCCGGGTTGCTCGGATATCTCGGCTACCAAGGCATCAAGGGCCTGCAGGGCCTGATGAGCGGTGTCGAAAGTCAGACGCAACAGAAGAACCAAGCGATTGACTCTACGTGGGGTGGAAGGTAAGGTAGGACAACCGAACTGCGGGCAGCTGCCATAGAGCACCCCGCCGCTGAACCAAGGAGATCGAAATGAGTAACGCCATCAAAGATCCCGCTCCTCGCCTGGTCAACGAGGCCGTGATCGAACGGCTGCAGTCCGACGACCCGCGGATGGTCAAGGAGGCGCAAGACGCCATCAACGACTATACCCGCGTGAAGATGCGCGAAGACGGGTTCTGGCGTCGCATCCTGCCGCCGGTGACCATCACCAACGACGAGCTGGACCGCCAGGTCGACACCGACAAGCCGGTCAAGATCGTCGACAAGGAACCCGATTCGCCCCCGGCGGCTTCGGTCCCCTTCGCCACCCTGCCCCTGAACCGGTACATCCGCGGGCCGCGCTACCGCGTGATGTTCGACCGCATCCTGACGCGCAAGTTCACGAAGGACGTGGACGAGCTGCGCACCTGGGACATGGACATCCGGCAGATCCTGTCCGACAACAGCATCAAGGACATGCTGGCCGAAGAGGACGGCAAGGCCATCCTCACGGTGAACGCGCTCCTGCTGGGCCAGAACGTGGTCATCCCCGACACGGGCGTGGCGCAGTGGGTCAGCATCACCGGCGGCGTGACCCGCGACACCATGGCGGAAGCCATGAAGGTGCTGCCGCGCACGCCGAGCCACCTGAACGTGGCCACCGTGCTCATCAACAACGTCACGATCTGGGACATCGTGAAGTTCGGGCGCGACGAGGTCGGTGGCGACCTGTCCCAGGAGCTGTTCCGCACCGGCTTCACCGAGCGGGAGATCATGGGCGTGCGCTGGATCATCACGATCAAGCGCGACCTGGTGCCGGACGGCACGATCTTCATGTTCGCCGAGCCGAAGTTCCTCGGCAAATTCTTCGTTTTGGAAGATACGACCATGTACATCGACCGGAAGGCGTACATGCTCGAATTCTTCGCCTACGAGAGCATCGGCTCCGCGATCGCGAACGTCGCCGCGATCGGCCGCGTCGACTTCCTGCCCTAATCGGGCATTTGAGATACTGATCTCCGCGTGGCCGGCGCGTAACCCGGCCACAGATATTTCAGAGGTAGAGCTGCTGTGGACAAAAAAGGTTTCGGCAACTTCGACCTCAGAACCCCGCTGCTGGCTGCGGGCGGTGCAGGTGCAGTCGTTGGAGCCGGTGGCACCCTTCTTGTTCAGAAGTTGATCGAAAAACTCAGGCAGTACGAAATCCGCCCGAAGGAGGCAAGCATGGATAAGAGCGCTGAGATGACCCGGGAAGAGGCCGTGCTTTACCAGCACGTCTACGTTCCCGTGTTCATCGAGAAGTGCGCCAGCCGGGGCGTCCAGCTCTCCCAGGCAGACCTGGGACTCGCGCTGGAGACGACCGCGCTGGTCAAGTCGGCGATGGAGCGCCAGCAGGGTTCGCAGATCAAGACGGCCAATGCGAACCTGAAGAAGATCCTGGGGGTCGAGCCGATCGAAGCCGCCCAGAAGGCGCACGCCAAGACCGCCAGCCTGGCCAAGCAGCTCGGCCAGAAACCGGAAGTCCGGGAAGCCATCCTGAAGGGTCTCGGGCTCGCCAGCTAAGTAGCTCCTGCGTCCAAGAGGAACTGTCATGCCGGGGAAGCGCGTACCTGACACTGCCAGTTACGTGACTCCCCGGCAAGACTATCGGGCCGGGCTCACGGCCGCTGACTCGGTCACCGTCGAAGACCCCGCCATTCCTGTGCTGGATACGGTGCCCTCGCCGAACGCGGGCATTGGTCTGGGGCAGTCCGACAGCAACCTCTACGGCGGCTGGAACGCGCAGCTCAACCTGGCCATCATCATCAAGGGATTCAGCAGCGTCGACTTCGAACTCTGGCTCAAGGCCGAGAACGAGGCCAGGACGTTGCAGGAAAGCGGCAGTTCGTCTTCGTCTTCGTCTTCGGCTGGCCCGGATCTCCCGGCCACTGAAGACTGGGTGCTGGTCGAGACGAAAACGCTGACCAAGAGCGGCTTGTGGATTGTCAAATCGGCTCCTCCTGGTAAATATAAGGTGAGAGTCGCAGCTGCCACTGGCAGCGGGGCAATTCAGATCAGAGAACAGCACGCAGCGTAAGGAGAACGGCCATGGCTCGGACCAAGATCACCAACGTGTCGGGAGTGAAGAAGTATTTCGGCTTCATCCCGCCGCACGGCGCGGAGCTGGACGTCGGCGAGGAAGTCACGCTCAACGGCGACCTGCGGACCGTACTGGCGTCGGGGCGGGGCCGGTTCAGCCGCAAGACGGAGATCGGGGGCTTCGACTACGCCATCGCCAACGGCGAGGTGACCGAAGAGCCCGTCGCCGAGCCGTCCAGCTCCAGCTCCTCCGCTTAATCGCCGCTGGGCGGCGGTTCAGCACAATGCTTCGCCGCCCGGCTTCTGCCGGGCGGTGTTTTTTGAGGACAGCCTATGTCGTTCAACAACGACTGCCTCGATATGATCGGCCGGTGCGCCAACGCCATTCCGGCGCTGGAGGTCGGGCAGCATTTTGCCGGCGAGCAGTGCATGCAGCTGAGAGACCGTAACGGCAACCCGCTGGATCTGACGCAGTGGGGCTTCTCGAACACCCCGTCGTCGTCTTCCTCCTCCTCTTCTTCTTCCTCGTCGGACCCGGATGCTCCCTACACCGGGATCCAGGTGGTCACCAAGGACTGGCCGACCAACCCGAACCCGATCTTCTGCAAGGAAGCGACGATCCGGGACGCCGCACAGGGCCAGATCTGCTTTGTGCTGGTCGCGGCCGACACGACCCTGCCTGGCACATTCCAGGGCATGGTGGTCGTGATCAAGGAGGACGCCAGGGTCTTCCAGTACCCGTTCTGGTTCACCACGAACGTGAACCTGCTGGACTGGCAGCCCGCCGCCGGCAACCCGCTGACGGTCGCGGAGCTGCGCCTGTCGATCCGGGACGTCTGCCCCGACATGAACTTCTTGCTCGACGCGGTCGAGTTCGAGGACAACGAGATCGCCTGGGCTATCCGGCAGCCGATCGAATACTGGAACGAGATCCCGCCGCCGCTGACCCAGTACACGCCGTACAACTTCCCGTACCGGTACCATTGGCGCCTGGCGGCCACGGCGGAACTGCTCCGGATGGCTGCGATCTGGCTGCGCCGCAACGACCTGGATTATTCGGCGGCCGGGCTGTCGGTGGCGGACACCAAGAAGTGGCCGGACTACATGAAGCTGTCCAACGAAATGAAAGTCGACTGGCAGAAATTCGTGAAGGACAAGAAGATCGAACTCAACATCGACGGTGGCTACAGCAGCATGGGCGGCTACCGGTATACGATCCCGAGGGGTTAAGATGCCTGGTCCGGCCTCTCCCGGTTTCTTGAGCCGCGCCTGGGAAGTGCTGAGCGGTTCTCGGCTGACTCCCTGGGGTATCGGCTTGTTCGCCACCGGCGCCGCCGCGCCCGTGATCGGCTACCATTTTCAGCAGAAGAACGAAGAGCGGGAGCGCCAGGCTCGCAACGCGAAACGCCTGGCCCGACTGGCGGCCCGCCGCGGCGAGCCTGGGCTGGCTCCTTCGCCTTCGGCCTACTACGCCGCGCTGGCCTCGAACCCGTACCTGCCGCCGGACCTGGCACAGCAGCAAGCTATGGCGCTGGCGGTCCAAGACGAGCCGGTACTGAAGCGGGCCAGCCTGGCGATCCAGGCAGCCCTGAAAGAGGCACAGCTGGGTCAGCAGCCGCAGCCGACCCCGGCGCCTGGCGTGGAACATCTGCAGCAAGGGACGACGGTGCCGCCTCCACCGCCTCCGCCGCCGGCGCCTCAGCCCCAGGCTGAAGCTCCGGTTCCGGTGCCGCCGTCTCCGGTGCAGCCCAGCATGCCGGTACCGCCGGCCCGTTATCCGCCGATCCCGAAACCGCCGGCGGCGCCGCCGGCCCGGATGGCCGGGGTGGACCGGCTGAAGATGATGATGCAGCAGGCCAAACAGCGTGCCTCCAAAGGTGGCGGCACGCCTTCGTCTTTGGAGAGCCGGCCCGATACTCTCCGTGTACCTGAACCGGCCCGAAAGCCTTATACGAGGCCCTCGGCCTAGTTCAGAAGCCACGCTTCGGAATTGAGCGATGACCCAGCCACAGGTGCCTATCTTCGATCAGCGAGATCCGGATCCGCAGGAATGCGGCATCTTCGAGCGGATCCAGATCGTGACGCAACCGCTCGGCGGGACGATCATCGCCTGGGGTCTGCGGCCCGGCTTCAAAGCGACCGGCCCCTTCCACTTCTACGTGGACTTTGGCCGGTCCGGCACCGACGAGTGGACGCCGCTCAACCAGACGCCCCTGGTCGACCAATGCGTGTTCATCGACCCGCAGCAGCGCCAGTGGGATCACCTGGTCGACTTCTATTACCGGATCCGCTTGGTCCTGCCGAACGGGAACGTGCATCTGTCGATGCCGCAACACGCCAACGGTCTGTGGTGCAAGCGGGACTGGCTGATCGCCCGGGATATCATCCGCAAGGAGTACCTGCTGCAGCGGAAACGCACCAATATCACCGCGGTCGGCTACATCCTGAAGCGGAAGAAGTGGGGCCAGGTCTGCGAGCAGTGCAAGGAGTTCGACACCGGCGAAGTGCTCAATTCGAGCTGTCAGATCTGCTATGGGACCGGCTTCGTCGGCGGCTATTTCAAGGCGATCGACTTCCGGATCACGACGGATGCGCCGTGGGCCCGCGAGTTCAAGCGGGATCCGCAGATCGGGAACCGCAACGACCTGGCGCAGCGGGGCCGGGCCGTCGCCTTCCCCTACCTGGACACCAACGACGTCTATGTCCGCCGGGACTCCGGGCAGCGGTTCTACGTGAACCAGCTCAACCAGATCGCGGAGCTGGGCGGGATTCCCCTGGTCGTTTCGGTCGAGCTGCGGCTTGCCCCGGCGACCGACATCATTTATACAGTACCGTTGTTTGGAGGCTCCTCGTCCTCGTCCCCGGTATCCTCCAGCTCGGAGGCTGAGCCGGAAGAGTGGAGAGCCGGCCTGAATGCTCAGGCGGATTGGTGAGGTCTACTATGCCGCTCGAACTTTCTCCGCTCCGCCGCCTCCTGCAGCTTCTGTCTGAACATCCGACCGTTGCCGTGCCGGCCTTGGGCGCCGGGATCGGCGGCACGACCGGCGCGATCTTCTCGGACGAGGGCGCGGCCGGCCGCGGCGCGATCCAGGGGGCCCTGATGGGGGCCGGCCTGGGGGCCGGTGGGGCATTGACGGGCCGGGCCATTCAGGCGATGATGCCGACTCCGGAGCATGCCTTGCTGCTCGGTACGGCCGGTGGCGGTTTGCTCGGCGGCCTGATGGGCCAGAGGCGGTTGAGCCCGTGGGGCTTGCGCCGGTTGGAATTGGACCGCCAAGAAGCGGATAGACGCGAAGCCGCAAAGGCTATCGCTGACCAGCTGAACGCCAAGGAGGCATCCATGTCGGACAAGACGACCCCGATCCAGCAGATCCGCGACGGCCTGAACAAGCAGGCGTCGCTCCAGACCGAGGAAGACGAGCGGGTCGCCGCTTTCGACTTCGGCGTCGACGTCTACTGCCGGAACGCCGGGATCAGCAAGGCCGAACTGGCCAAGCAGGCCGGCGTGCCGGAAGACAAGCTGACGGAGGGCTTGATCGAATGGCTCAGCAGCCAGACGGAAGCGGCCCCGGCCAAGTAAGGCCGAAGAACGAACAGTTCAAACGCAAGCCGCTGCTGAAGCGGCTCAGTCTGAACTGGGAGCCGGATATCGAGGACGTGAAGGATGGCCTTACCGTCGCCTACGACGATGATAGGACTGGCTCCGGTCAGCAGCCTGTGCACGACCGGGCACGTAGCTAACATCCTGACCGGCGTCTTCGTGCGGCTGCTCCGGGAACATTTTGCCACGGCCCTGAATCTGGAGTACAACGGGGTCAACGAGGCGGTCCAGGAGCTGGAAGGCTACCTTTGGGTCGGAGACGGACAAGGCAACGCCGACGCCGAAAAAACAAGGATTCAGATCGACGCGGTCTGGAAGTATAATGCGCAAGACATCCAGAGGCGGCCCGCGCTGTACGTGAAGCGCAACAGCTTTCAGACGCAGCGGTTGGCGATCCGGGACGGGATGACTTCGAACGCCAAGCGCGACTCGGAAGGAAAGGTTCAGGCAGTACGCGGTGAGTACAAGACCGTGGCCGTTTTGGGCAGCCATACGATCTTTTGTGTCGGTGGCTCCGGAGCAGAAGCAGAGTTGTTGGGGATGGAGGTGTTCAACCATCTCGTCGGATTCAGCCAGGTGCTTCGCGAGGATCTGAAGTTGCACCGATTCATGGTCAACGAGGTCGGCGAGCTGGCTGTGCTCGATGAATACGTCGAACGCTTTGTGGTGCCGGTGGTATGCGCGTACGCCGCGCTCCCGGCCTGGCGGACCGACGTCGTGGCGCCTTGGTTGAAGACCTTAGAGATCGATCTGCTTCCGAAATAAGGAGAGTCACCGATGCCCTCTTACGTGCTGCCCCAGGTTCTGGTCTTCCAGGAATTCACGCAGCAGCCGGCCGCGATCGATCAGCCGTTGCGCGCCTGCATCATGGGCGAGCAGTTCGATCTGCACCGCTACGATGTCGCCGATGAGAAGGCCGACATCCGGGTGGCCGGCAGCTACGACCCGCTGGACGAGCAGTGCTATGCCTGGCCGGGCCGCCGGCCCGGCGGCGTGGTCGACCCGGACTACACCCGGGTCTTCTTCGACAACGCGCTGCTGCGCTACTTCCACGATCCGTCCGGCGATTCTTCGCCGGTGAACTGGATCGCGCCCGGCAAGAACCGGATTCGCGCCTCGGCCAAGATCTTCCAGACCGCCAACGGCTACACCCGCTCGGCCGAGCTGCTCCGCGACGTCAAGATCGGCGACCGGGTCAAGTTGCTGGCGGCGGCCTGCGCCACGCCGGTCTCGCTGTTCGCCAACGTGGTCGGGCTCGTGGCCGACATTCTGGCCGCGATCGTCGATACGGCCGAGCCCGATGTCGACAACCAGGCGGCGACCACCGCCGCGGCTTCCGGCTCCCAGACGGCCGGCCCGGACAACCTGGTCGAGCTGGCGGCCCTGGACGGCTCGCTGTACAACGGCCTGCCGGACGGTTTCCCGGAAGAGGTCTACACCATCGAAGTCATTGGCGCCTCCGTGGGGGGAGACGCCACGACCGCGCTGTTGCGGGTGACTTCGGCTTCGGGCCTGGACAACCAGGCCGAGATCGTCCCGAGCGCCTTTGGCGCCCCGACGCCTATCGGCACCCGGGGCCTGACGGTCACCTTCGACACGACGGGTACCAGCTCCAGCTCGGGCGATCCGGTGGACCCGGACGACCTCCTGATCGGCCAGATCTTCCAGGTCTCGGTCAGCCAGACCTACACCCCGGCCACCCCGGCCTCCGGCGGCACCTACACCGGAGAGCAAGACACGACTTACGTGGCCGAGGTCACCCGGGGCGGGCTGTTCGCCGACGCGACCAAGCCCCAGCTCACGGTCAGCACCACGACCGGCATCGACATTTCGGGTCCGACCAACGTCCCGGCCGCGGCCACCGAAGTGGTGGTCGGCACCAGGGGCGTCACGATCCAGTTCACCGGCGCCGGCCTGAACAAGGGCGATCGCTTCTACATCCCGGTCGTGGCGCAGCGGCCCGGTGCGGTCCGCACCCTGGTCCTGGACCGCAACCTGCCGGACGCCATGAGGGGCGTCTGCGGTTCCAGCTCTTCGAGCAGCTCCAGCAGCGGTGCCGGCGCTCCCGACCTGGACCTGACCCTCTATATCCGCAAGAACATCGAGGTGACCGAGGACCGCACCGGCTTCGCGCCCCTGGTCAACTGGCTCCAGTCCGAGACCGAGATCTGCATCCAGCCCGGGATCGTCGCGTACGATACCGAGTGGCAGAGCGGCGGCACGCTGGTGGCCCTCCCGGTCGACGACGGCGAGATCTACGTCCAGTACCGGGACCGCCGGCCGGAGAACTGCGTCACGGTCGGCACGATCTCGGACGTCTCGGAGATCCCGGCCGTGTTGGGCACGGTCCACCCGGACAACCCGCTGGCCTTCGGCGCGTTCAAGGCGCTGGAGAACGGCAACGGCGAGGAAGTGAAGTACCTGGCCATCTGCAGCCACAGCCCGGTCACCCTGGAAGACTGGCTGGCCGCGCTGGACACCCTGGTCGGGCGCGACGACGTCTACAGCCTGGTGCCGCTGACCCAGGACAAGGACGTCCACGACGCTTTCCTGGCGCACTGCGAAGCGCAGTCGGCGGCTGACAAGGGCCGCTGGCGGATCTGCTGGCTGAACCGGGCCGCCGAGCAAGTCATCGCGGTCTACACCGCTTCGGTGCTCAACCCGGCCGACCCGATCCTGGCGACCATCACCGACGACCCGGACACCTCCGGCACCCAGAACACGATCGTCGAGGCCGTCGGCGAAGAGTTCGTCACCAAGGGCGTGCGGGCCGGCGACACCCTCCGGGCGCTCTACACCTCGGATGGGTTCGGCAACCTGACCTACTCGGAGTTCATCATCGACTCCGTCCTCAACGAGGAGACCGTCCGCCTGGTCAGCGGTCCGGCCAGCCCGGTCAACGTGCCTTCGAAGATCGAGATCTGGCGCACGCTGACCAAGACCGAGCTGTCCGCCGAGCTGGCGACGTACCCGGGCCAGTACGCGAGCCGCCGCGCCTATCTGGTCTGGCCGGACCAGGTCGGCAACGCCGGCCTGACCTTCCCGGGCTACCACCTCTGCGCGGCGCTGGCCGGCTTGAGGGGCGGGGTGCTGCCGCATCAGGGCCTGACCAACGTGGAGCTGCAGGGCTTCGACGACCTGAGCCGCACCGTCGACTTCTTCAGCTCGACGCAGCTGGACACGATGGCGGCGTCCGGCTACTGGATCGTCACCCAGGATCCGAACGACGGCACCGTGTTCACCCGGCACCAGCTCAGCACGGGCGACCAGTCCGACATCAACCAGAAGGAACAGAACATCACCACGAACTTGGATAACATCAGCTACAACTTCCTGAACCGGATGAAGCCGTTCATCGGGCGCGGGAACGTGACGCCGACGATGATCAACATCCTTCGCGGCGAGATCCTGAGCCTGATCGAGCAGTTCAAGAACACGATCGTCAACAACCGGCTCGGCCCGCAGATCCTGTCGGCTGAGATCTTACAGCTCAGCCCGGACCCGACCCTGGCGGACCGCATCATCGCCCGGATCGCGCTGGACCTGCCGGAGCCGTTCAACAACTTGGAGCTGCACCTGATCGTTTAACGGCCGCTCAGGTACAGAGCAGGGGGCGGTCCGGGTAACCGGACCGCCTCTTCAAGGAGTCGGTGATGACCTGGTACGCTACCTACCTGATCAAGTCGGCGCTCCATCCCCTGGCCGCCATCGGCGGGGCCGGCGCGGCTATCGGCGGGCTGACCGGCGGCGGGATCGCCGGAGTCAGGGCTCTGGCCTCCGACGACAAAGAAAAGCTCAAAACCATACTGAAAGGCGCGCTCTACGGCGCCGGCGCCGGCGGCCTGCTCGGGCTCGGCGGCGGGGCGCTGGGCGGTTACTTGGGCGGACGGGCCGGCCTGAATGCGGCGCGGGCCCTCCCGGCGCGGGATATGGCGGAAGCCGGCTCGAAAGCGATCGTCGGTCCGGCCGCTGCTTTGGGCGGCGCGGTTCTGGGCGGGGCGGCCGGCACGGCTGCCGGTGGTGCGCTCGGCGGAGGTTTGGGCGGCTTCACGCCTCAGACCCGGCGCGAATAGCAACCCTTGCGGGTCCGCCAGCTTCTGGTTACACTGCCGCCGTGACGTTTGAGCAATAGAAGAAGGAGAGCGCCAAAATGGCCCGAGACGTCTTCAATCGAGAAGTGGACCTGGGCAAGCCGCTCGCGGCCGACGCGACCCGCCTGATCCTGTCCGAGATCGGCGACGAAGACCTCCTGATCCAGTCCGTCGCGATCCAGTACCAGCAGAACATCAACCGGCTCTGGGAGGTCGGCAGCTCCAAGACCTTCTTCATCGCCGGCCGCACCCAGGGCACGATCCAGATCAAGCGCGTGCTGGGAGGCCAGGGCGTGTCGGGTGAGTTCGTCCAGAAGTACGGCGACGTTTGTAACATCGCCGGCAACCACATGACCTTCACCTTCGAGGCCGGCTGCGAAGACGGCGCCGGGCTGGGCAAGATCACCGCCTCGGCCTGCGTGATCCAGTCGGTCGGCTACTCGGTGGCCGCGGCCGACATGGTCGTGAACGAAGACCTCAACCTGATGTTCGCCCGGCTCGAATACTAAGCCGGACCGCCGGGCCGGTAATTTCCGGTCCGTTTAAGCAGCAGAAGCAGGTAGCCAATGGATGACAGTCTCGCCAAGCTGTCCTTGGCCCTCTGTTCGGTCGAGGACGCATTCGCTCATACCGGCACTTACCTGATCCGTATGCCGGCCGGCACCGTGATGCCGGCCACCGAGCTGTTCCACTTCTCCGGCCTGCCACTCGGCGCCAGGCCGATCCAGATGTACCCGCCGAAGTCCCGCGTCCTGGTCCTGTACACGCCGAGCCTGGACCATGCGATCATCCTGGGCTCCGTGCCGAAAGGCTTGGTCGATCCCAGGCTGGTGCTGCCGGACAGCCTGGTGCTGCGGAGCCGCGCCGGTCAGTTCGAAGACCCGATGCACTACAGCACCTTCAGCGCGGCCCGCTCGGTCCTCGGAAATCATTCGATGGGCCGGCCCGCCGATGCCTTGCCGGGCGATTGGGGCGCGATCAACGAACTTGGCCTGGCGATCTGGCTCGGCCGGACTATGGCGGCCCTGCGCGCCTCGGATCTGGCCAAGGTCGAAGCCTTCTGGGGCGACGACCTGCTCCGGCTGGTCGGTTACAACATGGAACTGTTCACCGCCGGCGTTCACGAGTATCGCTACAACGACGAGGGCGAATACAATGAAGTCTGGAGAGCCACGCCGTACCCCTGGGAGGGGATGGGACTGGCTGCGCCGGGTCTTGCAGCCCAAGACGTCGGCGGGGTGCTGAAGCCCGGTTCGGAAACGGCTCGGTTCGAGCCGAACCAAGCCGACCAGCTCATCCTCGCCAGACATCACCGCTTCCGAGGCTACCTCGGAGACCTCGAACGAGAACTCATCTCCGCCCCGCCGGCCGGCCTGACCCAGGAGACCTACAGCAATCCAACCAACCATGTCGGCCTGTTCGAGTCGGTCAAACACATCAACGGCGCTTACGCGGTCCGCTCCGCCAAAGAGATCACGCTGGAGAAGTACCTGCTGATCCCGGTGCCGAAGGAGTTGATCGCGCCGGAGGATCCGCTCGGCGACGGGCGGGCCAGCAATTACGCGGCGGCCGACATCCTCGGACCCGGCACGCCTTACCAGATGCCCGAGTTCGTCTGGGGCTCCGAGGAACCGCAGGTCAGGGCCGCGCAGCTGTTCGACTACCATGCCTGGTTCTTCAGCCGCTACACCACCGGCGGTCTGGCCGCGCATACGAAGGACTGGCACTTCCCGGACGAAGCCGGGCTCACCGCGCTCGGCGAGACCGCGGTCTATGACGGCAACCTGAAGTTCGGCCACCAATTCTTGGCCGCGGCTCCCAGCTTCGGACAGCTGGTGATCGACGCCAGGCCGGGCCATAGCTGCCGCTACTACCGGAGCCGCAGCTGTTTCAAGCTGCTGGACGACGGTTCGGTCCTGATCGAGGACGGCTACGGCAGCCAGATCCACATGACCGGAGGCTCGGTCTTCGTGAGCTGCCCCGGCGACATCTGGCAGAAGCCGGGGCGCTCCGCGGTCACCTGGGCGCCCTTCGACGTTATCCACCGGGCCGGTAATTCGTTCGATGCCTCGGCGGCCCTGGGCGATTTGCGCCTGAAAGCGGAGCGCAACCTGCATGTGCTGGCCGGGAACTCCGGGGTCGGCGGCCTCCTGCTGGAATCCAGGGCCTCCGGTTCTCAGACGGCCGCCGACTTCGACCAGAGCGGGCAGCGCGTCGTCGGCCATGGCATCACGCTCAAGGCGGCTCAGTCGACGATCCACGCTTTCGGCCAGAACATCCATATCGGCCGCAACCAGAACGCGGCCGGCCGTTTCGTGCTCGACGCGGGCCGGCTCGGCACGCTCTTCTTGCGCGGCCAGACCATTCAGAGCCGGGTCACCAGCCTGTATTCGGTCTTGATTGCCTCGGACACTGCTCCGGGCCGCCAAGCCCTCGGGATCACACAGCAGGGCGCGGTGATTTCGGCACCCTTACAAATCGGTGGTACCGTCATCATTGCTCCAGCTAGTCAGGGTGCCCAAGCCAACCTGGTTGTGGGCGGAAACCTGGTCTGCCACCGTCAAGGCGTCTTCGGCGGCAACGTGCTGTCGAACGAAGGCTTCGCGGGCCGTGGCGGCCCGTTCGTGGCGGAGCTGGACCGCGATGTCGATATCAGCCCGGCGCCGGAAGACTTGGCCGAGGACATCACGAACCAGGTGACCCAGATCGACGATCTGACCCAGACGCAGAACGACCTGGCGGTCAGCAGCCAGGACACGTCGCCGGGCAACGACGTCTTCCAGCGCCGGGTCGGCTTCTCGTTCCGCGACACGGTCCTGGACCTGAAGCTCTCCTCCGACAGCTTCGTGATCTTCGAGTCGAGATGGCAGCAGATGTACCGAAAGGCCGGCGGCGCGCTCACGATCTGGAACGAGCCGGTCGTCAAGTCGCCGGCCGGCTCCGATACCAGGCCGCATCCGGGGCAGCAAGGCTGGGAGACGTTCAATTCCTACCGGACCGTGCAAGACACGCAGAATTTCGACGGGCAGAGAGCAAAGGCGCGCAGCGCGATGACCCAGCAGGGTCTGGCGCCCCAGACGGCCACCTTAAAGGAGGGCTACGCCGTCAACGTCCAGCAGTAATTTTGAGCAGAAGAAAAAGGAGACTGTCATGGCTGAGTTCAGCAATCCGGCGCCGGGGCCGAAGCCGAAGATCCCGGAAACCGTACCGCTCCGGCAAGCCAGCCGGGAACGCCAGGAGCTGTACGCACCCCTGGCCGAGATGGACCGGACCGACCCTGAAGCCGACGGAGTCCCGGCGGCGTCCCGGGCCGAGAACATCCCATTTCCGAAGCCTGCTCCGGAATTGGCGCCGGAAGCGCCCCAGGAGCCCGAAGCGGTACAGCCCGAGATCCCGGTCGAGGACCGTCAGGCGTTCCTGGCCTCGGTCCTGGCCCACAAGCCTTACACGAAGACCTACACTTTGTTCGGTCAGGTCCGGGTGACGTTCCGGGACCGCACGCCGTCGCAGGTCGAGCAGATCCAGGCCGAGCTCAACACGAGCGGTATTGGCGAACTGCCGGAAGTCGAGCAGGCCATCTTGGAAGAGCGGATGGTCTTGGCCGTCGAGCTGGCGCACCTGGATTACGGGAAGACCGGCGAGCCGCTGCAGGAACCCGAAGCGGGTCAGATCCGGAAGCGCGCCGACGACCTGCTGGGCCGGTTCGCCAAGCCGCTGTATCAGGCTTTGCTGGAGACCTGCCGGGAGTTCGACCGCCACGTGTCCGAGTTGACCCGCCGGGCGCTCGACAAGGATTTTTGGCAAGCCGGTACGGAAAACTCGCCGTCACCGCGCACCGGACCGGCGCGCTCGACTTCTCCCGTTACCGCCGCGGCGACGCATACTGGGAGATAGAGGAATACGTCGTACTGGGAGACCTGGAGGACGAGCTGGCGGCCCGGATCAACGAGATGACTCATCTGTGGCACGCCTCGGTCGGAGCGCCGGGCGCTTTCGAGACGGAGCAGGACGATCGGGTCGAGCATCATAGGACGGAAGCCAAGCGGGCGTTCAACACCGTAGGAAGGTTTCTGCTGCCGTGGTATAAGCAGTGGAAGGACTCCGAAGGCAAGGAGCTGGCGCGGCTCTACCGGGAATTCAAGGAGCGCGAGAAGAATCCGGAGTACGCGGCCTGGCTCAAGGCGGAGCGCAAGCGGCTCAGCGAGATGTCCCGGCACGATATGGCCGGGGTCAAGGCGCTGGAAGGCGCCATGGCGGACCTGAAGAAGCAGCGGGCCGAGCGGCAGCGGAAGGACCGCCAGAGGAGACGGCATGCGCGACCCTAAACCGAAGCGGCCCGAGCCGGAGCGCCAGATCCACCCGGTCGGCCGCGCCAGCGGCAAGTCGGCGCCTCCGAACCCGCTCAAAACCTTCAGCCGGCTGCTGGCTGAGCTGCACGGTTCGATCCGGCAGCTCAACGAGCGCAAGGAGTCGGCCTGGGTCCAGCGGGTCGAGCGGATCCACGAGAAAGAGGTCCGGGTTGAGCCGGGCCAGCACAGGCTGGAACGGGAGGTCCGGCTGGTGCCGGGCCGGCTGGACCGGGAACTCCGGATCTTGCCGGGCCGGGCTGAGCGGCTCCGAGTCAGATACGGACCGGTCGGTACGGAATCGAGTCGGCCGCCGATCGGGTCAAAACGACACAGTCCTGTTTCGGTCCCGAACCGGTCCCGTATCCCTCCGCCTCAGTCCTGGCGCGTCCCGGCCCCGTACCGGCCCAGCAGCCGGCTTGCTTCGAGATCGTTGCCGACAGGTAGCCTGCTGCGCCATCCCGGGGTCACCGGGGCGGACCGTGAGGCGATCCGGCATGTCACCGAGCATCGTGGCGGGCCGGGCCAGCTGCCTTCGGCGGCCCGGCTGGCCCAACTGCTCCGGACCGAGCGTACCCTGACTGAGGAAGGCCGGCATATTCCGCCGGCCCTGGCCCAGCTGACCCAGGCTATCCGCTCCGGCTCCCGCCGGGAGGTGGCGGACCTGGACCCGGAGCGGGTCCAGGCGCTCATGGAAGATGCCTTGGGCGGCCCGACCCGCGCCGAACAAGTCTTGGCCGGACCGGAGGTCCACAGCTTGGTCGACCGGCATCAGCTGGTCCTCGGCAACATCCATTCGCAGTTGAGCGAGAAAGAGCGCAGGCTCGAACGCGTCAGCTCGGTTTCACCGGGGCGCGGTTCGGCCAGTGTAACTGCCCGGGCCGTACCCGACCGGCCCAGGCATTACCGTTCCGCCGCGGCGCGAGCCGGCTGGCCCGAACACCGAACCGCCCCCGGCAAGACCGATACGGCTCAGGCTGAATTGAGCCACATGCTGGCGACCAACGAGGAGCCGCACCTGGCCGGGGTCGCCGGCGTCGAATCGGAGCGGATCGAGCACGAGATCCGGCAGAGCGGTTCGATCCGGAACCGGGTCGAGAAGCCGGAGATGCAAGCCAGGCCGATCCGTCCGCTCACGACCCAGATGCGGCAGGAACGCCCGGTGACCCCGAGCATGACGGCGCCGGCCCGGTCCGGTCCGAGCCCGATCCAGCAGTTGCAGCAGGTCACCCGGGGCGACCAACAGCAGCAGCGACGCCGGATGGAAGTCACCGGTAAAATGACCCTGATCGGCGAGTCCGGTCAACCGATCGGCAAAGCCAGCATGGATGCTGAGTTGAGGTAGCGATGGCCGACATCTTCAATTCCAGGCCGGGGATCGTGGCGGTCATCCCGGATCAGAACGTGATCCCGGGCCGCATCAAGCTCGCCGATTTCGATCCGGTGGCGGCCCTGGTGGCCGCCGGGGATTTCGACCAGGAAACCAACCAGCAATTCCAGACCAGCCTGGACGAGTCGGTCTATATCTACGTCTTCGGGGATCGTATGGGCACGGTCACGGTTAGCGGGATGATTTTCTCCGCGTTGTGCGACGGAAATGCCAACGGTCTCAGCGAGATCTTTGCGTTCTACTCGACGCAGCGCGCCAGCCGGAGGGCCGATCCGATCCAAGTCGTATTCGGAGACGAAGCGATCGTTGGCTTCCTGGTCAAACTGCGCATTCGGGCGAAAGCGTTGGCGGAAGATCCAGGTGGAGCGCATCAAGAGTTCTTTTTAGACATCGCGACTTTGCCGAAGGACTAAGATGATCAATCACGGCCGAACCTTGCTGTTGAACCGGTCCGGGGCCTCCCGGCCCAACCCGGACTTCTTTCTTGAGGAGTACGTGGATCCTGCATTCCGGCCGATCCGGCTGCCCGGTTACCTGACGTCGATCTGGCGCATCTTGATCGGCGATTCCGACGACGGTTTTGCCAACTTCCGGCTGGCCCAGTTCATGGATCTGCTGCACAGCACCGAATTCGTGGACTATCTGACCGCACTGGATCCCCGGGTCACGTATCGGCATAACCGCACGATCCTGAACGAGAACTACAACGGTCAAGCCAACGCCTTGAACCCGGAAGCCGAAGTCGACGTGGCCTTCGAAGGCGAGATCTCGTCGAGTCCGGCCCGACCCCGGCTCTGGTTCCAGTGGGACGTCGAGGTCATCAATGCTGGCACGGTCCGGTCCCGGCTCGACACTGAAGTGCTGGACGAAACGGTCCTGATTAGCAACGGGCTGACCGGCCTGATCCGGCTGGCCGGCCAGAAGGAGTACGGCTTCCGTCTCACCGTCCCGTCTCTGCCGGTCGGCGCGCATTGGGTCATGAGCAAGCTGCTGCAGCCCGAAGCCGACGTGACCGGCTTGCTCGAACCGCTGGAACTGCTCGGAGACGAGGTGCTGTCTCAGCTCTTCGGGACCGCGGAGCCCTACAAGACTTTCCGCCAGCTGTGGGACCGGCACGGCTACATCTCTTACCGGCTCAGCGGGTTCCTGTTGGCCTACATCTATCGGGTCGAGGAGGTCAGACTCGGTGGCTGATCGATTTGCCGATTACTACTACCTGAAAGTCTCGGCGCGGGCCGTGGTGAAAGGCGAATCCCTGCCTATCACGGGGTTCAATATCGACTACGTGCTGGATGCTATTCCGACGGCGCAGATCAACTTCCCGATCGGTCGTTCTGCTAAAGGCGCGTTCGGCGCCAGCCCTGCGCTCTCCTTGTTGGAAAATATCGGGCCGATGACCCCGGTTCAGATCCTGTGCCAGTTCGAGCCGGACCGCGGCCGGGGCGCTCCGCCGGGAAAATTGAATGGGTTTCCGGAAGGAGAATTCACGATCTTCGACGGATTCATCGGTGCGCCCGGTTTCCAGAAACAGACTGGGGCTGCTTCACTCTCGATCGGCGCTTTTGGCAGGCCGGGCGCGTTGGCCGGTTCTACGACTCTGAATCAAGCCGTGGTCTCGGCCACCGGGCCCAACGGCGGCCTGCGCTACGGCTTGGCCCAGTTCGGCAGCCTGCCGGTCGCCGGAAACGCTCTGGAGGCATTGCTGGCTTTGCCGTTCGAAGAAGATCTCTGGGACGGCGCGCTTCTGGAATTAGTGACCAGTATCCTTCAGGATCTCAATGCCTGGACCGGCGGTCAGAACTCTTTCGCTCTGTCTGCGGTTCAGGCCATCAACAAAGGAGAGGTGCTGCCGCAGTCTGAACTGCCGCTGTCAGAGTACGTCGGATCCGTGCCGAATATCCGGTTGGCCATCGCTAAAGAAGTCGCGAATAGCTTCTTCGCAGCCTGGGCCAATCCGGACGCGACCGGCAACGTGTGGAACGCCTTGGGCGCGTTGTCTGAAGCCTTCCTGTTCCATTTCGTACCGGGCGTTTCCGAAGACGCCTTGGCCCCGGTCACGCCCGGACTCGGCGGTGAGCCGTTCCGGGTCATCGACCCGAGCGAGTACGGCTTGATCCAATTCGGCCAGACTTTCGACGAGAATTTCTATTCCTATCTGACACAGGTAGGTCTGTTCTCGCCGTGGGACCAAGGCAGTGCTTGGTCCGACGGTGTCCGGGCCATCCAGAGCCTGGGCGAGGCGTTCATCAATGCCGACGTGTTGGAAGGGCAGGGACGGCTGCAGCTGTTCCCGGCCCCGGCCTGGATCCATCCGCCGACGGATGCCGGACTTCCGACCCTGGGCGGCGGGACCGGTATTCCGGATGCCTCGAACCCGGAAGGAGCCGGACCGATCGTGCTGGCGCCGTTTTCTCAAACGGCCGGCAATGCGATCGCAGAGACCCTCTTGCAGGAAGGACTGTTTGCGCATCGCGGCATGCAGCTTGCCGGCCGATTCCGGACCGATATCGGGCCGGGCAGTTTGGTCCGGGTAAACGGATCTACGGAGCGCTTCGGCGGTAAGCCCACAGCGCTGTTCGGGATGGTCCGGCGTGTTTCTATTTCGGTCGGCGAAATCGGGGCGGATAGCCATGCCGCCACGCAGTTCAGCATCAGTTCGATCCGTACTGAGTCGGAGCACAACACACTTACCGTGGAGGCCCATCCGCTTTATGATACGGCCTGGCGTGGTTCGGTGCTGATCTGAGGTGAGACATGGAAGACGAATTCGCGAGCTGGCAGAAGGATCCGAGCCCGAACAACATGGGCCTTTTGCTGGAAAAGGCCAGGCCGGTCCTGGACTCCGCGCTCAAATCGTATGGCCAAGGCAATCCGGCGCTCCTGCCGCATGCGCGCCGGCTCGCCGTCGATGCCTTCAAGAGCTACGACCCCAAGAAGGGCACGAAGCTGCAGACCCACTTGATGAACCAGCTGCAGCCGCTGCGCCGCCAGTCCAGGGAGTACAACCAGGTCACGCACATCCCGGAGCGGGTCAACCTGGACCTGTACCAGCTGAACCAGGCCCATCAGAAATACTTCGACCGGCACGGCCGTGAGCCGAGCGACCAAGAGATGGCGGATGCGACCGGCCTGAGCCTGAAACGGATCGGGTATGTCCGGACCTACCGGCCCGGAGAGATCGCCGAATCCGGCCTGGCCGACCCGGAAGGCGGCATCTTCTATCCCGGTATCGAGAAACCGGACCCGGAACGGATCCTGATCGAGTATGTTCATCACGATCTGGAACCGATCGACCAGAAGATCCTGGAGTGGCGGACCGGCCTCTACGGCAAGGAGAAGCTGGAGAACCGGGAGATCGCCAAGCGGCTCGGCTTGAGCCCCGGCGCCGTGTCGCAGCGGGCCGCCCGGATCGCGCAGAAAATGGCGGATCTCGGCGAGATCGGAGTCTAAATGGGCATCGACGCGCAGCTCGAAAAAGTCATCGGGGCGATGGTGGGCCAGGAAGCCCAGATCGCTACCGGCGTGTTCGGCCAGGGCCGCCGGCCCTGGCTCGACTTCCGCGACGTAGCCGTCGCCGGAAAATTCGACTTGGTCAAGCTCCATGCGATCTTCACCCGGAGCAAGTCCAACGATCAGTACGCGAAAGCGAAGGACGGCAAGACGACGGTGAAGGAGGCGCAGTCCGCCAAGCTCTCCAATGACGTGTTGGCCGGGCTGGAACGGGATCATCGGATGCGGACCCGCAGTCGGATCCGGCAGATGGTCCATGGCGGCAACCGGGCCTGGGCCCACGGCACGACGGCGGGCCCGTTGCGCCGCAGCACGATCGATTTCATGAGCCGGATCTTGAGTGAAACGGTGACGTAATGGCGACCAGCGTTGACTATACCGGCCGGTCGGTGGATCTCCTGATCTTCCAGGGGGTCCAGGCATCCGGCGACCAGAAGCTGCGTCTCGGCTTCGGCCAGGCCGGCGAAGTAGTCACCGGCGTACAGAAGCTGGCACAGACGTTCACGACGCTCTTCCTGACCCGCCGCGGTACCAGCCAGTACCATCCTGAATTGGGCACTGACTTTGTCGGCGCGTTGCAGCAAGGCCGGATCCGGGACGAAGCCGATGTGAAGTCCGAGTTCGCGATCGCGGTAGAACAGGTCCGGCAGACTTTGGCGTTGCAGGCCAACCAGAATACGTTGCCGGACGACGAAGTGTTCGATTCGGCGGTGCTGGACAGCTTCAATTTGGATAAGGCCGCGTCCAAGCTGACCCTGGTCATCCGGGTCAACTCTTTGGCCGGCAGCAGTCGAACCGTCTTCCTGCCGATTCCGGTGGCGATCCGGTAGTCGTCAGAGGTGTCGAAACAGAAGGGGCCGGAGGGTCTAAATCGTCAGCAGAGGCGCGTTAGTATAACGTGGTGACGATTAACCCTTCAGAAAGGAGGCCCGTCATGTCGCAGGAAGAAGAGAAAGGCAGTGGCAGTTGGCTCTGGCTCGGGATCCTCATCCTGGCCTTGGTCTTCTGGTTCACTCGGGTCGGCGGACACGTCTATCCGTGGAACGAGCCGGGGTACCGGGGTAGCCAGGCGGAGCCGGCGATGCCGGGTACCTATGCGGCCGAAGCCGGACCGCGGTACGAGCCTGGCAGCTACGGCGCGTTCTGGGAGAATGAGGAGCGTGCCGCCCGAGGCGTACCGGGGGCCGTGGCCAGTCCCGGATTCTCCTTGTCGAAGGAGGAGTTGGAGAAAGGCCAGCAACGGCTGCAGAAGGAAAAGGAGCAGGAGTCCGAACGGCAGCTGCAGGCACAGCAGGCTGAGCTGGATCGGCTGCGACGCGAACTGGAAGCTATCCGGCGCGAACGGCAGCGTGAAGGCTACGGTTACTGAGCAAGAAGAGGCGGAGAGCCCGCCTCTTTTTAGCTATCAGGAGGCGTCATGGCGTCCGAGCTGACCATCCAAGATCTCGATCCGGAAGCGGTCGACCAGGCCGAGGACTTCTTGGTCAACTGGCTCAAGGCCGAGTATCCCTCCATGGACCTGGTGGAAGGCCGCGTCTTGCGCGACCTCTTGATCCGGCCGGCCGCGTTGTTCCATGTCCTGAACCAGACCGATATCGAGCAGCTCCGGCAGAGCATGAGCCTGGCGGCCATCGAAGCCAACCCGGAGCTGGCGGACCCGGACACCGTTGACGCCGTGCTCTCCAACTTCCTGGTGACCCGCAATCCGGGCACGAAAGCGACGGGTCTGATCACCATCATCCTCTCGGATCTGCTGACGACCCCGGTCAGCGAAGGCACGGTCTTCACGGCCAACGGCTTGAACTTTGTCACCACGGCTGCCTATGTCGGCGTGACTTCGCAGGATGCGGTGGTTGGTGAGGAGCAGCGGCTGATCTCCCAGCGGACCGACGGCACCTACGGTTTCACCGTTCCGGTTGAGGCCGAGGACGTCGGCGCGGAATATCAGATCCGGCGCAACACGCGCTTCAGCTCCGTCCCGGCCATTCCTGGCGTGGTAGACCTGGTGGCGGCCCAGGACTTCTCGGGGGGCACCGACACCGAGACCAACCAGGAATTGGTCGACCGGTTCAAGGCCGGCATCTCGCCGAAGGTGCTCTCCGGCCGGGTCCAGATCGAAGGGTTCATCCGGGAGCTGCTGCCTACCTTGGAAGCCATCAGCCAGGTCGGCTACGGCGACGCCGAGATGCTGCGGGACCGGCACAACATCTTCGCGATCAGCCATGGCGGGAAAGCCGACTTGTGGCTCCGGACCGCTTACCCGGTCTCGCTGACCCTGGAGAAGGAAGCGGTCCTGATCGATCCGGCCGAGAAACTGTGGCAGATCACCCTGGACCGCGACGACGCCCCCGGCTTCTACACGATCGACGCCGTCTTGCCGCTCGGCGTGCCGACCGACGAAAACACGCTGGAGATCACCGGCGAAACCCGCGGTCTGGACCTGAGCCAGGAAGGTTCGGAGTTCGTGCCCGAGATCGAGGGCCTGATCGAGGGCGCTTACAGCCGCTACCAGACCGGGATCGTCCAGTTCAAGGATCCCGACACCGATTCGGCTCTGCTGGCCGGCGCGACCCAGAACTACCAGATCTTCGTCCTGACTCCGCCTAGCATCAAGACGGTGCAGGACGCGGTGAACCAGCGCTCGGCTCGGAATCCGCAAGCCGACTACCTGGTCCGGGCCGCGGTGCCGGCGTTCGTCTCGCTCAGCCTGACCGTGCAGTACCGGGACGGCTCCGCGGCGCCGTCGGCCGACGACATCCGGGAGGAAGTGGCAAAACGGATCAACGCGCTCGGGTTCGTGCCGGGCCAGTTGCCGGCCTCGGTCATCCATGACGCGGTCCACAACGTGGCCGGCGCGGATGTCATCGTGGTCAGCCCCTTGGACCTGATCGTGCAGCTCCGCAAGCCGGACGGCTCCGTTTTGATGATCCGCGATGCCGACGGCGTGCCGGTTCCGTACCTGCCGATGGAAGGCGTGTCGAACCGGACCGTCAACTTCTACGTGGACCCGGACCAGATCGACGTGACCGTGGAGAAGATTCCGGTGCAGCCGGTGTGAGGTGACGTATGCCGCAGGATCGGAAAGTCATTCAGTGTTTCTGGTGCACGCCGCTGGAGTTGGCGGAGGAGTCGTTGCGGCGCTACCGGGGCAGCGGGAAATGCCCGGGCCAGTACGGCTACCACAACGCTTCCGTGTTGATCGGCGAAGTGCCCTATCCCGCGTCGGACTACAATGGGCAAGGCGGGCCCAACTTCGATCGTGCCGACCCGCGCTGGCCCGAGAAGTGCGATTATTGCGATTATGTCTTCGAAGAGAAGGACGAATGGCAGCACAACCTGGAGCGGATCTACTGCGAGGCCACGCTGGACGGCCAGCTCGTGCCGGGCGGCCGGCGCTTCGGCCTGCGCAACGCGCCCTGGGGCGCGATGTGGGATGCCCGGTGGCACTGGGAGAAGGGCCCGGATGGCCGGTGTATCTACGTGCAGACGCCTTGCGGCGAATGGTGCATCGATAGTCGCTGCAACAAGTCCCACAAGCCGTGGCAGCGCAGCGGCACGCCGCCGAGAATTACCGCCCGGCCTTCGATCCTGATCGGTGGCAGTACGCCGGAACGCCAGTATCATGGCTGGCTGACCGAGGGAGTCCTGAAGGAATGCTGAGCTACGAAGCCTACTTGATCCGAAGCGCGCTTCGAAAATCGGCTGCGCCGACGTTCAAGACGCTGAAGAAGAACAAGGTTCCTCTAACTCCGGAGGAACGGAAGAAGGTCATGGACGCCGGCGCGGTCTGGCATCCCGGCAATCGGGACAAGCCGGTTCCGGCGGTCGGCAAGGCTGTCGTGAACGGCAAGACCTGGTACGAGACGCATACGCACCGGGCCGTGAATATCCGTCCGACGCTGCAGGGAGCGATCGGTCGCTTCCATAAGTTCATCAAAGGGACTGCGTGATGGCTCTGCCGACGTATCCACCGGAAGATCTGAACCGCGGCGCACAGCTGCTGGATCAGCTCGGTTCCTTCTGGGCCACGATCTTCGACGATCGGGACGTCTTGCAGGCCCACCTGCGCAGCTCGGCTAACGAGCAAGCCCAGTCCCATCTCGATTTTCTCGAAGCCGTTGCCTCAGTCAGCCGGTTCACCGTCCCGGTCTTCCATCGCGAGATCTGGACCCTGATGACGATCCGGCGCAGCGAGGTCGAATCGGTCCCGTCCGTGTACGGACCCGACGATTTGGTCTATGGGCCCCAGTCCGGTACGGTGTTGGGCCGGCCGGAAGGTTTCATCCAGACCTACGGCGGGCAGGACCGGCTCGACGTGATCCAGGCCAGGCTGCCGGGAGCGCTGGCGCGGGCCGACTTCACTTTGCAAAACTACGTAGTGAACCCGAGCCGCGTCCTGGCTTACGGCGTCGACTATGACGTCAACTTCGACCGCCGGCTGATTCGCTTTTTGCGGGATCCGTTCCAGGATCCGTTGGTGCCGCGGCGCGACATCTACGACGACGCCGGCAATCCTGTGGACACCGAGATCGCTCTGTGGGTCTACCAGGGAGACGAAGATCTCGATCTGGTCTACACCCAGTTCGGCTACGCGCTCGGCCTCCGACTCGAATCGAGCCAGGGCTACCAGGATCTGCTGAACGCGTTCTGGAACCAGCATGTCAATGGCCCCAACGTGGCTGACATGCAGACCTACTTGGCCGCGCTGGCCGGCGCCCCGCTGGTCCGCAACCCGTCAGAGGTCGTCGAGGTGATTCGGAGCGAAGCCGATTCCCGGCTGATCGTGACAGACCAGACGGTCTACCGGGTGCCCCTGACGGCGAATGTTGTGGTGGCGGTCGGCGACACGGTCCGGGCCGGCGACATCCTGACCGACGCTGTGCAGATCCAGGAGCTGAGCCGGCACGAGCCGGACTACTCCAACCTTTCCGCCATCACGCTCTCGCCTAACTTCTTGAGTGGCGGTTACTTCGGGGAGCTGACTTTCCACAACCGGCGTGTGGATATCGAGTACCTCGGACCGGACGCCAATAACAGAACTGTTATCAGATTTGAGGTTACAGGGTTTCCGGCCGATGTGGATAAGTTCTGGGAAGATGTGCAAAACCGGGGCACGGCGCCGGGCCAGAAGACCCTGGCTGAGCTGTTGGACACCCGTGAAGAGCCGGTCGGCCAGCCCGGACCGCTCAACCTGCCGAGCCAGATCAACCCGCTGGAGTTCGTGCTGGACAACCTGATGCGGAACAACTTGTTCGTGATCCGGGTCCGCCAAGCCAGCTTCGGCGAGGACGCACTCGGGACCGGGCTGTTCCGCTATCTGCGGGAAGTCATTCCGCCGCATACCACTTACGTCGTGTTCATCGAGCTGACGGCTCTGGAGGATACCGTTGACTTAGGACAGGAAGGCGGCGAAGATGCACCGGGAGTCCAAGAGGCCGCCGGCGTCTTCCATGGGGCGAACCCGATTCAGGAAGACCTCTACGAGGAGTCGGAGGCTCCGTTCGGCGCAGCCGGGTACCAGGACGCGGCAGTGTCGGTCCGACTCGTTTCAGCGACCTGCCAGTAGGAGCTGCAATGAACCAGATCAAACTGGCTGAACGCTACCAGACGCCCCGCGGCGACGTTCAATTCTGCCTGTTCAATCCCAAGACGGGCCAGATCAAGAAGCTGATCGAGAAGCGGAACCTGGTGCTGTACAGCGGCGCCGACATCCTGGCCCGCCTGCTCAGCGGCGACCCCTCGTTTGGGGTCAACGCGATGTACCTGGAATTCAAGAACCTGGCGGATCCGTCCGACCCGATCACGCCGCCCCCGTTCGACCGGACCGGCGGGATCGCTTACTACAACGGGTTGGCTTCCAGTCCTGACACCGACTTTCTCCGGGTGCCCTTGGCCGTTTCGCCGGCCTTCACTGCGTCCGACGTCAACTACACCGGGAATCAAGTCACGTTCTTCGCGCAGTCGGAGGGCCTGTCCGGCTTCCACGGGAAGCTGTTCGGGCCGGCCAACAATTCGGCGGTCTACGGAGCCGGCTTGATCGCCGCGCCGGACCTGCCGGACCAGAGCCAGGACCGCGTGTTCAGCCGGGTCTACGCCGGGATCGACAAAGTCCTGAAGGAATCGGGCTTCGAGATCGGCGTGACTTGGACGATCCGCTTCAATTAAGAGGTCAGTAGCGTGGTCAAGCATGCGATGTGGTATGACGCCTACCTGATTAAATCGGCGCTGGCCCTGCCGGGCCCGGCGCCGCTGGCCCGGGCCTCCGGCATGGCGACCCGGTTCAATCCGTATCGTGGCATGGGCGTGTTGGGAGCAATCGGCGGCGGGCTCTACGGCGCCTACAAGAACATTTCGAACGCGGCGCCGGATGAGTCCAAGATCTGGGCCGGCCTGAAAGGCTTGGCCGGCGGCGCGGCCCTGGGCGGTGCCGCCGGAGCGGCCGGCAGCTATCTGGGTTCGGGCGCCGGTGCGCGCATCGGTGCCGGAATGAACCGGGCCGACCCGCTCGGCGGCGCGCTACGAGGAGCCAACGTCGGATTGTGGGCCGGCGGGGCTATTCCCGCCGCGGCGGCGCTCCGGTATGCTTACGGCGGAAGTCCGGAGCTGCAACAGCAGTAGAGGTGACACATGGTCAAGCCGATCACTCCTTGGGTCAGCCGACTCAGCCCGATCCGGGATGGGGAAGAGGTCCGCCAGGCCGTTGCGAACCGTCTGCCGCTCCAGGATGCGCAGCGGGCCCAACACCTCAAAGATCGTTTGGACGCGCTGCAGGACGGCCAAGCGCTGTACCTCCGTGGTGTCGCCCTGGCTTCTTCGGTTCAGACCGGCAACGCGGTCTACTGGGATCCGGCGGCCCAGGAGTACAAGCAGGCTTTGGCGGCACTACAGCAAGACACCGATACCCAGGAGCTGCGCGTCGCCGATTCGGCTTACGTGACCGGGGTCGTGATCCAGAAGCAGACGGCGACCCGGGGCGACATCATCCAGATCGGATTCCTGGACGAGTTCGATTTCACCAACTTGATCGGCACGCCGGGCAACACCCCGGCCGAGTCCGGCGCTTACTACCTGTCGGCAAACACGCCGGGCCGCCTGACCAAGCAGCGGCCTCCGGTCGGCGTCTATGTCGCGTTCTTGCGCGGCGACGGCTCGGCGCACATCAACCCGACGCCCCGCGAGGTGCTGGAAAACCATATTCACTACGCCTTCCGGATCCATGCCCAGCCGGCCGGCACCGTCGAGTGCAACGAGCCGAACAAGACGTACGTCTTCCAGACCCAGTCGGAGCTGCTGCAGGGCTGGCTGCCTGCCAGCGATCCGGTGTTCAACGGGCTGGCTCCGGTCGGCGCGAAGTTCGGCTACAACCTGCGGGCGCACCCCGAACTGGAGCGGATCTGGCCGCCCCTCCCGATCGACTCGGCCTACGTCGAGATGGACGGGCAAGGCGTCGCGTCGGAACGCTACTCGATCGACATCAACGGCTTCTGGTGGTACGACGACTGCTACGGCAAAGCGCCGTGGTCGCCGGAAGTGCTGCCCTGCGCTGAGCCGACTCCCAGTTCTTCGTCGTCGAGTTCTTCCAGCTCCAGCTCTTCGTCGTCGAGCTCGTCGAGTTCGTCTCCGTCGGCTTACGAATGCCTCTCCGGCGGAGTGCTGGAGCAGCAGGGCTTCTTGCGGGGCGACCCGTTCAACCGGCGCATGTCGATCTATTTCGTCAAGATGGTCGTGAAGACCAACCAGGCCGTCGTGACCCGGCTGAAGGCCGCGGAAGGCTCGCCCCTGCTGATCACCGGTTGCACCGGCGAGCCGGCCCAGACCGGCGACCTGATGATCGACATCAACCTCGCGCTGGGGCTCCAGGAAGGCGAGGAAGGCTATCAGGTTCTGAAGGACATCGAAGGCACGGTGTTCAAGCGCGGGCCGGTAGTCAGCGGGTTGCAGGCCGGCGCCAACGTCACCTTGTCTCCGGTGGCCGGGAAGAGCCAGGTCGATCCGGACGGCACGGTTCGCGGGATCGTGGCGGTCAACGCCGTGTTGCCTGGCTCGGAGCAGCAGGAAGGCTTGGTCAGCCTGGTCGCGCTGGACAACGTCTTGGAAGACCGGGTCAGCGACCTGTTCATGCTCAGCTTCCCGGCCGGCAAAGCCAGCTCGTTCCGCGGCAAGATCGACGTGCCGCGCACCGGGGTCATCGCGAACCCGCAGATGGAACTGTGGTTCTGGATCCTGGCCCGGGTTGCCGGCACGTTGCCGGATCTCGGCCTGTCTTACCGCCGGCTGACCCGGCCCGATCCGGCGTGCACCGGAGTCGCGTTGCCGACCTCGGATACGGCCCTGGCCGACCTCGGCCTGGCTGCCTGTGGCGCGCAAGCCGTGAACCGGTATATTGAGGCCGTCTCGGAGTCCTTCCCGATCGCTCAAGGCGAAGAAGTCTTCTTCTCGTTGAGCCGGGGCGCCTCCGACAGCTTCCTGGGTTCGGCTTCCGTGCTCCGGATGGGGTTCCGCATCTTCGCCGGGAGTTAGCCATGGCCTGGTATGACGTATACCTGATCAAACAGGCCGTTGGCGCTTCACCTAAGTCTTTAGGTAACATGCTGGGCCAGGCCATCCGGAGTACCCATCGTTTCACCAGGTCCGGTGATCCCGGAAGACTCTACGAAGCCGGGGTCAGGACCAGCCAGAAGTATCTCGCGCCTATCTTAGAGCGCGAGGTAGCGCATGCGCCGGCCTGGTGGGCCGCAAACCCCGCGGCTGCTCAAACAGCGGTAGCTCCGATGATGGAGGCGATGACGCCTAAATTGTTTTCTCATGCCAAGAACCTTGCGCGTAAGCTGCAGAAGCAAAAACCGGATATTAGCGTGCAGGAGATGTCTCAAGCATTCCTGCCTGAAATGAACAAGCTGCATAGAGGGACTGCCGGTGACTTGGCAGAGGCGCAGCGCCGTTTCAGGAAGTTGGAAGACACCGCTGAACGCATGAAACTGTTACCGCCTAAAGCAGAAGATCCTTATAATACGTTTGGGCCGCAACGTGATAAGTTGACCGATGACCTGTCCGGCGAATTCAACAAGCCCTATGAGCGATAAGGTGAACGATGCCTCCAGCTGGACCGATTTGGAACATCGACTGGCTCAACACGAATTCGCAGCGGAAGTACCCGCTTAGCGAAGAAGCCGGCGTACGTGACACCTCCGACAGCTTCTCGATCCCGAACGATTTCATCGTGGATTTCATCTGGCCGGTCCACGCCGATCCCACGATCGACCCGACCCTGTTCCATGTCGCCGCCATCGGCATCTTCGGCACCGGCGTGGCCGTTTCGATCGGCTACAACGGCACGGTGATTGGAAATGTTTCCATCGACGCGACCACCTTTCAGCGCAACACGACCTACTTCGTCCAGGGTGCCGGAGACTTCTTCGACACGGTCGGCAAGATCGTAATCGGAAGCCTGGAGACCCTGCTGGAGAATGCCGGTTCCTTCCAGTTCGACATCAGCAACGGGCGCTTCGAGCCCACTGTGATCCGGCCCGACGTCCGGGGCGTCTCGGCGCTCTACTTGCGCAACGGGGAAGATCTCTCGGAACCGATCCAGGGCGACATCGTCCTCCAGGCCGGCCGCAACTTCTTGATCAACCGGGTCGCCGGGCCCGGCGCGGAACCGGACCGGATCATCCTGTCAGCGATCGACGGCGCCGGGTTGAACCAGGACTGCGACTGCAACGAGAACGCGACCCTGCCGTGTATCCAGACGATCAACGGGATCGCGCCGGACGAGAACGGCGACTTCGCCTTGCTCGGCGACGACTGCCTGGAGCTGCAAGCCATCGCCAACGGCATCCAGATGGTGGACAACTGTTCCAGGCCCTGCTGTGGCTGCGACGAGCTGCAGGTGGTGCTGAACGCGGTCCAGACCTTCGCCAACCAGGTCTTCGCCTTGGAGCAGCTCGCCTCGCAGATCGAGGGCCGGATGGAAGTGATCCAGACCAATCTGCTCAGCTCCAAGTCGGGGACGACTGAATGAGCCAAGGCGCTGTTTTTTCCTGGTACTCGTCGAACACGAAGACTTCTTACCCCTTCGACGAGCGCCAGGCGGACGGGCTCCACGAGCTCTTCGTGGACGCTTATGTCACGCATACCAAGCTGCGCGACAAACAGCAGCGGCTCCGGCTGTCCTATTTCGATCCGGCAGGTCTGGTCGAGCTGAAATTCGAGGACGGCACGCTCCTGGCCTCTCTGACCGGGGCCGACAATTTCAGTTCCTACACCTACGGCGCCTACACGGTCTACGAATGGCGGCGTCACACCACGACCGGCCCGGGCTTCACCGACGAAGACATCGTGGTGCGCCTGGTCGTGCTCACCGAGGCCCTGGCCAACTTCACGTTCCCGGTCCTGTCGACCACGGCTTACCTGCTGGCGTCCCTGGTGGATCCGAAGCCTTCCTTGATCCGCCGGATCGCGGTGGCCCTGCCCGGTCTGCCGTGTTGCACCGGTGGCGGGATCTCGGACAAGCCGGTGATCCTGGAAGCCGGCAACAACGTCTCGATCGAACTGGCCCAGGAAGCCGAAACGGCCGGCTTGGGCCTGGAAGAGGTTTCGGAGAGCCGGGTGCCGACCACCGTGGTCTTGAACGCAACCGCTGGCGAAGGCACCGGCCGCTTTCCGACCTGCGCCAGCCTGGAACCGGCGATCCGCCGGGTCGGCCAGGTCGGAGCGGACAGCAACGGCAACTTGCAACTGATGGCCAACGACTGTCTGTGGTCCGAAATGCGGCTGTCCGGCCCGGTCTTGCCGCCGATCCATGTCAACACCGATTATCTGGGCTCCCTGCTGGAAGCAGCCCTGCAACTCCACGAGAGCTGCCGGGCCTGCTGCAGCTGCGACGATTACGGGAACACTTACACCAACCTGAAGCGCTGGTGGGACCGCGGCGTGGCCGTCGGCGCCCGGTTCGAGCGGCTCAGGCTCCGTTACAATGAGCTGTGCCAGGCCACCGCCGATCTGAAGGCGGCCAAGGAAACCGGTATCCAGGTCCGGATCCGCGCAGTGGCCCGGCCCGACTTCCATCTGGCGCTCTCGGCGATCGTGATGAACAACTCCGCGGTTTCGCTGGGCAGCATCACGCTTCAGTTCACCCTGGACCGTCCGGGCGTCTACACCGAGAAGAGCGGACACTTGGAAGCCGAGAATCTTCACAACGTCCAGCTGGATCCGGTGGTCGGCGGGGGCGATACGACCTTCACCGTCGTGCTGGGCAGCCTGAGACCGGCCCACTATGCGGTTTACAGTTTCGGGGTACGATTCGCTGCAGGCACTCCGCGTGCCGGAGCCGTGGTCCGGCCCAGGGTTGACGCGACGCATGGGATCACGACGGTCACGGATCAGAAGAGCGTCTCGCTGCGCGGACCGCTGGAGAAGTCATGATCGTCTTTCAGGAATGGATGAACGCCAACGAGCAGCGGAACTATCCGCTGCATACGCTGGCCACCCGCCTGGACCGCAACGGCCGGGAGCTGCCGAATAATGTCATCGCGGACGGTCAAATCTGGTTGCCCCGCAGCGCCGGCCGGCTGGTCTACATCTCCTCTTTCGGCCTTACTCCCAACCTGGTCACCCTGACGCTCCTGGCGGTAGAAGAGAATCCGTTTTGCCAGACGTCTTCGAGCACCGGCAGCTTCGTGCCCCTGGCCGTCCTGGAAGTCGCTAGGCCGATAGTCCGGTACAAGCCGTACCGGCTGACCCCGCTCTATCCCGGCGTGGGCGGCTGGCTGGCCTTGGGCGACCGGTGCGAGCAAGACGAGCCGCTGACCCTGCTCTTCGACGAGCCGGAGGCCACGGTCTTCACGGACCGGGCGGTCCGGGCCTACAACGACGTCCCGGTCCTTTCGCTCGGCAAGGAAGGCTCCGCGGTCGGGCTGACCGGCCTGGTCCGGCTGAAAGGTGAAGCCGGCTCGATGGTGACCCGGCGGGAGCAGCGGACCATCGACGGGGAACTTCGGAACGTCGCGGTCATCGCTTTGGACCTGACCCAGAACGGGGTCCAGACGCTGCAGGATCTGGCCGGCGTCTGCGGTCACCGGCCCCAGGCCCGGAATTGCAACAAGACCCCGATCGTTTCGATCAACGACGTGTTGCCGGATTCAGCCGGGAACATCAATATAGAGTTCGAAGGCGAGGCCGTTGTCGGGGACGTCGGGGAAGGCATGATCCTGGATTACCCGATCAGCCTGGCCGAGGTCTGCCCTCCGGTCAATCCGGACAGTCTGCCGATCGAGCCGCCCGGACCGACTTCCTCCAGTTCCACGCCGGAACCGTCGTCCAGCTCCGTCAGCTCGACGCAGCCGTCCAGCTCCGATTCGGCTTCTCCCTTCTACTGCGAGGACTTCGAAGCCGTCGGTGCGCCGGAAGAGCTGACGCAGCGCAAACCTGAGATCGTGCTGCCTTACGTCTACGGCTTTACGCTCCAGACCGCGCAGGGCAGCAAGCGTTGGGTCAGCCAGCCCGGCTTGCCGGGCCAGGAGCAGTTCGCGATCGATCTGCACCGCAAGCTGGATCCGGTCACGCTGTACCGGCTCTCGCTCACGCTCTACCCGCGGACCGTTTCCAGCGGCGAAGGCCATCTGATTTACGCTTACAAAACCGATGTGAATTTCTTGTTCGCCGGCGTGACCCTGCAACCGGTCTACGACCCGTCGAACGTGTACTACCCGGACGGCGCCTTCTTCATCGGAAGGCGGCTGACGACCGGTAGCTCTTCGCTGGGTTCCCGGTACAATTTCTTCACCGGCTCGGTCTTCGCGCCCCCGGTGCCGCTGGTTCAGACGGACTACCGGCTCACGATCGAGGTTCAGAAGCTCGGGATCAACTATCTGACCCGGCTCTTCGCCCAGTGGTGCGACCCCGACGCCGGGGAGCAGATCTTGGACGAGACGTTCGTGCATCCGATCGCGATCCCGTCCGGCTTTGCCGGGTTGGGGGTGATCAATTCGGAGACGGAATTCGACGACTTCGGGATCAACTGCCCCGGCTTCTCGTCCAGCTCCGCCAGCTACTGTCCCTGATTCAGAAGCGAGGCTTCGGAAATGCCTGAGATCGTCTATCCGCAGTGGCGCAACGGGAACGAGGAGATCAACTATCCCTTCTCGGACCGCGCTACGTTGGAGAATTCGGACGGGATCGGCGTCGACCAAGACCTGTTCGATGACGCCAGGCTCTACCCGATCGGCGGCGACGCCGGCCTCTATCTGACCCGGATCAACGTGACCGGCACGCTCGTTACCTTCGGCATCGGAGACGAGACCAACGGCGAGTTGGCCACCGGCAGCTACGACGTGAATTCGGCGCCGGACCAGGTCCGGCTGGTCGATGCTTACGGCCGGGCCGCCGGGATCCTGGTCAGTTCCTCGGACCGGCTCGCGCTCTTGCTCAGCACGTACGGGCCCGGCGACACGGTCTTCGAGCCGGCCCAAACCGAGTTCGCGCCGACCGTGGCGATCCCGATGCCCCAGGTCGGCGTGCGCGGCCTGCTTCTCGACGACGGGGAGATCATCTCCGGCGATCTGTACTTGGCCGGGGCCGACGGGATCGTGCTGCGGCTCGAAGACGGCTTCCTGCGGGTCGATGCCATCGGGGATCCGTACGCGCTAGTTAAGTCGTGCGAAGCAGAGGGCCTGCCGCTGCCTGAATTCTGTGGCCTGAAGACGATCAATGGGATCTCGCCGAACAGCCGGGGCGATTTCAAGCTGGGGGTCGGCGGCAACCTGGCGGCGGACCCGGTCATCCGGATCGAGGCCGACGAAACCGGCCAGATCCGGATGCAGCAGGTCGGCACGGCTAAAACGGGGATCTGATGGCAGAGCGTGACTTCTACACGGTCTCACAGCAGATTTCGTATCCGCTGCTGTCCGACGATTCCAAGGCACTCACGCCTTCCGGGGTGCTGCCGGATGCGGCGTTGCTCGACGCCGGCTTCCTGCTCGGGCTGGACTCCGGGTTCGTGCCGGGCCAGCACGAGGTCTACCTGTATTCGGTCGAGGTCTCCGGCACGACGATCACCTTCGACTTCCGGTCCGACGCTCCCGGGTTGCTCCTGTACCGCTGGCTGTTCCAGGCCGAAACCGGCGGCGTGTCGGGTTGCCCGATCTATACCGATGCCGTCTTGATTGCCGGCGGGCCGGACTCGCCGGACCGCGGCACCGGCTTCCTTGCCGTCGGAGATCTGACGGAGTTGGCTGCCCTCGGAGACGGGCTCTGGCTGACCGGCGGCACGCCCCGAGTCGAACCGGCCTTGCTTCAAAGCATGATCGACAGCTTCGCCCGCAGCGTGAACCTGGCCAACGATGCCCGACGCTGCCCGCCCCAGTGCGGCTCCAGCGCCAGCTCCGAGTCCGCGGAGACGTTTCTGCAGGCCGGAGACCTTGTCGGCGACCTGAAGTTCCGGGAAGGCTACAACAGCCGGATCGTCTTGAACCGGACCGACAACTCGATTCAACTCGGCGCCAACCGCGGGTCCGGGGCCGGCGAGACCTGCGAGGACGTCATCATCGACGAAGGCGGCTTCCAACCCGGTGCTCCCTGCAGCGAATGCGACGGCTATATCAATTCCATCAACGGCAAGACGGCCCAGAGCGGTCAGCTGCGGCTGGTAGCCGGGCCCGGCATGGTTGTTGTGCCGGATCCGGATAACCATAAAATCGTGATCAGGGTGGAGAGCAACAGGGTCTGCGGTTCTTCTTCGTCGGGGTAATAGATGGCTCGTGCGTTTCCGGAACGGTCCGACTGCCCGGATGTCCCCGACAACGAGGCCATCAGCGGCGAGTTCGTGACCAGCACGATCCTGTGTGAGCCGCCGGATCCTATCTTCGAATTCCCGGTCTACGAGTTCCCGCCGCCGGATCCGCCTTCGTTCGACTTCGGCTGCTACGAGCCCAGCATCAGCACCCTGTTCGAGATCAGCACCAACCCGCTGTTCGAAGGCGAGGTTGACTTTGAGAACTCGGACGAGACCGGCCACTGCGAGCCGAAGTTCAAGTTCCGGGTGAAGATCCCGCCGTGCGTGACCGCGACCTCGATCGCCACGACGTCCATCGTCCCCGGCCTCACGACCCCCTCAGCCAGCCTGGGCATTTTCAAGAACACGGAAGTCGGCGATATCTGCCGGCTCCGGTTCAAGCTGCGGCTCTACTTCCCGGACTCTACGGCGGGCTGCACCAGCCGGGTCGCTTCGACCGGCAGCAACGTCACCTTGTCAGGCGGCCAGACGGTGGACGGTGTGTCGGTGGGGACCGGCGATACGGTCCTGGCCAAGGATCAGACGAACCCGGCGGAGAACGGGGTCTACGCGGTCGACTCGGGCGGCGCCTGGACCCGGACTTGTTCGATGGTGCCTGGCTTGATCGTCGCGGTCCGGGGCGGGACGCAAAACGGCGGCTCGGCCTGGATCCTGACCACGGAAGATCCGATCACGGTGGGTACGACCCCGCTCACCTTCGAGCCTGTCGGTTCCAGCTGCTGCTGTTCGGCCCGCGTCGCGACGACCACGAACATCTTGCTGACCGGGCTGCAAACGATCGACGGCGTGTCCGTGGCCGCCGGCGACGTCGTGCTGGTCAAGGATCAGACGACCGGGTCGGAGAACGGCCCTTATATTGCTGCCAGTGGGGCCTGGGAGCGGACCTGCCAGGTGGAAACCGGGCATGTGGTTTCGGTCCGGGAAGGCCAGCTCTACACGAACACCCTTTGGATGCTCCGGACCAACGCGCCGATCACGTTGGATACGACTTCGCTTTCGTACCGCCAAGTCGTGGATCGTCCTTCGGCCCGGGTTGCCGTCATGTACCCGGTCACGCTTTCCGGCACGGCTACGCATGACGGTGTGTCTTTGGCGGTCGGCGACGTGATCCTGGTCGCCGGCCAGGCCAGCGCGCCGACCAACGGCCTCTACCAGGTACAGAGCGGCGCCTGGAACCGGGTCGGCGATATCACCGGCGGCATGATCATCTCGATTCGTGAAGGTTCGGTGTACGGCAACCAGGCTTTCCTGCTGACCACGAACAATCCGATTACGCTGGGCGCCACGTCTCTGACCTTCCGGCCGCTGCGCCTCATGCTGCGCGCCGCCGCGGTGCTGGACCGCGGCGTATTCGGTCAACCGGCTCAGGCGCTGAGCGGCACGCCGACGCTGGATGATTACGCCACGGTCTCCGGAGACGTGGTCGTGGTCATGAACCATACCGTGGCTGGAAGTAACGGCGTTTATGTTATAAACGGTACTACTTGGTCGAAGCAGTTGGCTTCTACCACCGAGTTCGCCGGTACGATGATTGTAGTTCGTAACGGCACGCGGTTTGGACGCGGTCCTTTCATGGTCATCGGCGGTGCGTCGCAGCAGATCACCGGCATGACGGCCTTCGTCGGTCCTAACGGGTAAGAGCTATGGCTTGTTCGAGTTTTGTGGCATGGCATCCGGCTGAGATCAGCGACGGGATCACGTGGCCCGATTCGGCTGACGCCGACTTCTGGCTCCGAAGGATTTTCGACCGGACTAACATTATCGGAGAGATCTGGCCCTATTCGGACCCGCCCACGCTGGATGAGATCAATTCGGTCTGGAGTACCGGATTCAACCAGATCGTGGCTGTGACTCGTTACGTCGTGAACTCGCTGGTGGAATACGCCGGCGGTCCCGGCACGCTGCTGATCAATCTGCCGCCTTACGTCGATCCGGACGATTACCTGCAGGCCGAAAATTTGACGCGTTGGCCGGAAGAGGACTACTACGATCTGCTGAAGCGCAAGATCGACGAGACCAGAGCGTTCCTGATGCTCAGCCCTTTTTCGTGGACCATCCCGTATGTCGGACCCGGCGCCGCGCCGCGCCGCATGCCGGGCCAGCACCGCGTCAGCTTCATCGAGCTGGAAGAATTCAGACGAGCGGTCCTGGAAGACGTTCCGCTGTACGAAGGGGTGTTTCCGATCAAGGTCACCCACCAGAAGACCAGTTTGGTGCCTAACTTTCTTACTACTACAAATATAGGTTCCAGAATCGCAAATGTTTTCGCCGCCTCCGATCCGGACTTCCAGAAAGAGGGCAGGCGCTGGTGTTGGGCTATGGCTACCGGCGGCGGTAACCGCCTGCTTATCGAAAGACCCGCGCTGTCCTCTTCGATCATTTACGAAAATGGCAGAACCATCGTGGCGTTTAAGGTGCCTGACGTTCCGTCAAACTGCACCATTTCGTCCATGGTTCTGAACGTATTTGCAAGACGGCTAGTAGCCGATGACATGACGATAAAGATTTTCATCCCGTCCGTGGATCCGTCGAAACTGGGCCTGGCTGACTTGACCGGAGCGGACGGACCGCAGCGCCGGGTCATTCCGGGTTCGAGACCTGGGCCCCTTACCGTCATCCCGGGCGGCGCGACCATGAACTTTGTCAACAGCCAAGTAGCCGCCGCTACTTTCAATGCGCCTGCGAACGCTACGCTGGCTGGCGAAATCAACCCTATCGGCCGAATGACTCCGACCATCGGCGATCTGGGCGATTCTTCGCTTTTGGCAGGCTGGGCCACTACTCATCACGATTTGACTTCGCCGCGGACCATCACTGATTCTTTTTATGCCGTAGGCGGGCACGATGTCGTGCGGATCGGCGAGAACTATATCGCCTGGGTACTGTTGATGGGCCAGAACGACGAAGCCGACAACGGGATCTGGGCGGTCAGTCTTGACCTCGGCTTTCCGTACACGCTTCAGTGGACCAAACTCGTCGGTCTAGGCGGGCTCTCCGAAGGCTTTCACTCCGTTTCTGCCGGCGACGGGGCCCACTTCTTGATCTGGAACAAGCTGGGCCATCCGGCCAACGGTCAAATGTACATCCTGACCAGTGGAGCACCTTCTTGTTCTTCCAGCTCTTCCTCGTGCTCCGGAGCTTCAGCTGAAAGCGACAATTCCCTGTCTTCGTTCTGCGCGAATTGTGTCTTCAGGCCCCTGACCGATTACGAGGCTAACTACCTTGATATATGGAACACCCCGTTGACCGGCATCGAAGTCGCCAGTTTTGAAAATTCGGATATCGGTCCGTCGGTAGGCGACGAGAACACGTTCGATTTGACCCTCAACAACCTTCCCGACTGGGTGAAACCGGGCGCCAGGTTCTGGTTCATGCTTGCTAACAGCAAAGAGCTGGAGTCAGATGACCCCGGCTTTCCGGCTCCGCCGACGCTCACGTTGACTAAAGTCTACAGCGTGGTGTCCGCTCCGAACTATGTCGAGCTGGTATTCTGACCTCTAAAATAGTTTGGCAAACCCATATCAGACTGTATAGTACAGGCTCCCGGAACTTGGAGACCTTAGATGAAAATCTTCGTACTCGGTGTACCGCACACCCAGACCAGCCTGAAGTTCACGACGTGCGCCTTCACCATGAAAGTGTGGAACTTGTGCCGGATGATGCTGGCACGCGGGCACGAGGTGATCCATATCGGGACGGGTGGTTCGAACCCGGAGTGCTCGGAGCATATCGATGCCGTGCCGGAAGCCTTCTGGACCAAACTTTACGGCCACCCCGGCAAGAACTTCTACAACTTGAAGACCGACGGCGAGTTCAAGCCGTACCATGACCGCTGGGCCAAGACCTGCCGCGAGGCGATCCAGGCCCGCTGCACCCGCAGCAACGAAGCGATCATCTGCTGCACCTGGGGCGGCGCGCAAAAGATTGCCACGGAAGACTTGCCGCAGTTCGTGGTCGAGTCCGGGATCGGCTACAAGTTCGTTTGGGCCAAGTACAAAGTCTTCGAGTCGTATGCCTGGCTCCACATGCTGTACGGCCAAGAGAAGCGCTTCCACGGCGACGGCTGGTACGACGTGGTGATCCCGAACAGCTTCGATCCGAACATGTTCGAGTTCCGGAAGGACAAGGAAGACTGGTTCCTCTACATGGGCCGGCTCAACGACGACAAGGGCATCGGGATCGCCACCGATGTCGCCAAGCGGCTCAAGAAGCACTTGAAGATCGTCGGGCAGGGAGAGCCGGACCGCTTCCTGAAAGACAATCCTTTCGTGACTTATCACCCCCCTGTCGGCATCGAGAGCCGCAAGAATCTGATGAGCCGGGCCAAAGCGGTATTCGCCCCGTCTCGTTACATCGAGCCGTTTGCCGGCGTGGCCGTGGAAGCGCAGATGAGCGGAACCCCGGTCATCACGACCGACTGGGGTGCGTTCTCGGAGACGGTCTGCCACGGCTATACCGGCTTCCGCTGCCGGACCATGGAGCAGTTCCTGTGGGCCGCCGGTAACGTCGACTTGATCGATCCGCAGGCATGCCGGGACTGGGCCCTGCAGAACTACAGCACCCAGCGCGTGGCCCTGATGTACGAGGAATACTTCCAGAGTCTGCTCAACATCGGCCAGCGCGGCTGGTACGAAGCGCATCCGAACCGGACGCAGCTGGACTGGCTCCGCAAGATCTGGCCGGTCTCGATGCCGCTCAATCTGGATCTCCACCACGAAGCGCCGCCGAAGGTCGACGTGTGGAAGGAAGCGATCCAGTGGGAGTCGAACTGGTGGGGTCTGGAGCGCAACGAGAAGTGGGATGCCGAGGAGAAGAAGCAGGAGACCTACGCCAGGCTGATCGGCTTGCCGGCTGACCTGAAGCTGGTCCAGCGGGGGGATCAGGTCATGCTGCCGGACACGGTCAAGAAGCGCATCTTGGACGTCGGCTGCGGCCCGGTCTCGATGCTGCTCCGGGCAGATCTGGGCGGGATCCATTCGGAGCGGGCCCGCTGGTCGGTCGGGGTTGACCCGCTGGAAGTCAGCGCCGAGACCGTCAAGCGGTACGAGGAGAAGGGCATCAACTTCCTCAATATGAAAGCGGAGGACATCAACCCGGTGGATCCGGTTTTCCGGACGGGCTTCGATGAGGTCTGGATGTACAACTGCCTGCAGCACACCGACGATCCGATCGCGATCCTGAACCGGATCACGAAGGTCACGAAGTCGATTCGCATCTTCGAGTGGATCGACCTGCCGCCGTGTCCCGGACATCCGCAGACCTTGACCCAGGACATGTTCGAGAAGGCCCTGGCCGGCTGGACGCGGGAGATCTGGAATACCGGTTGTCTGCACGGCTTCGGAGGCACCACGACCAACCGCTATATCGCGCTTTGGGCCCGGAAGCCGTGAGGGCCCTGATTCTCTGCGATATGAGCCGCGAGCATTGGCTGTCTCCGGATGCTAAAACGCTGCGGCTCAGCCAAGTCCTGACCGAGTTGAAATACTCGGTGCTGATCCTGGGCAAGGAAGCCTGCGACCCGAAACGAGTCGAACAGCTCGAAACGCAGACGTTGGTCCGGAACGGCTGGAAGGCCGAGTACGGCGAACAAGCATTCGGCTGGCTCAAGCGGCAGGCCGGGCCGGACGCACAGATCTTTCTGACCCAACCGTGGCACCACGACTGTTTGCGCGGCTTGACTCGGGGCGGCTACTACCGGGAGTCCGCGGTCGTCGAGACCTGGATCGACTACCCGCAGGCGTCGGCGCACTTCCGAGTCTACCCGACCCGCTTCCATCGTAACTTGGCGGCCGGTATGGCGCTTCACGGAGGCTTCCGGCCCGAGTGGGCTGTAGCCCGGCCTTACGTACCGCGGCAAGCCGAAGAGACGTTGTCGATTCACCAAGTGAAGCCCAGCAACGCCTTGTCCTTGGCTTTCCTGGAGTTTCTGGCCCGAGGCGTACCGGTCGTGGCGCCGGACTGGGGGGTCTGGCAAGAGTTGATTGAGCCGGGGCGGGCCGGAGCGTTATATTCGGATCCGGCTCGGGTTGATGAAGCCGTTGTGCGTGCCGCTCAAATCGCCGGCACGACTGTGTTAGACTACGCCGAGCAGGCTTTCTCGAAGCGACGGGCAGCCGTGGAGCTGGCGCCTTTCCTGGAGATGATCCGCCATGGCTGAACGTATCGTGATCCGGAATACGCAGAGCCCGGGTGACTTCATCGTTCTGTCGGCTGCGCTGCGGGATATAAACCTGACTTACCCGGGCCGGTTCAAGTTCGTGATCGACGTGCCGGAGCCGTCGGTCTACCAGGCTAATCCCCATGTTTTCATCGAGCCGAAAGTAGCGGCTCGCAGCTTGGTTGCGAAATACCCGTTGATCCACCAGTCGAATCAACAGCAGGTGCATTTCCTGTGGGGGTTCCTGGAGCACCTGAACACGCAGCTCGGCACCAGGGCCGTGCTCTCCGACTTCCGACCCGCGCTCTACCTGACCGAGGAGGAGAAGCGCACGCCTCCGGTCCGGTTCGACCGGCCTTACTGGGTCATTGTCAGCGGCGGAAAGCGCGACTTCACCGCGAAGTGGTGGGATCCGGTCTGGTGGCAGCTTGTGGTGAACCAGCTTAAAGACCGAGTCGTGCTCGTGCAGGTCGGCGGGGGCTCGCATGTCCATCCTCGGCTTACCGGCGTCCACGACTTGGTGACCAAGACCAGTCTGCGCGAGCTGCTCCGGTTGATCTACCATAGCCACGGGGTCATGTGCGTCGTGACGTGCCTGATGCACATAGCCGCTGCCTTCAACAAGCCCTGTGTGACCATCGCCGGCGGACGGGAGCCGTGGTGGTGGGAAGCCTACAACGAAGAGAACCGTCTTGTGAACATGAGACGGGGCCAACCCGGCTGGAATCCGCCGGCGAACGATACCTTCATTCCGCATCGTTACCTGCACACGATGGGACAGCTGGACTGCTGCCTGAAGCAAGGCTGCTGGAAATCCAAAGTAGAGGGGCCCGGCTCGACTTGCGTTGAGCCGGTCCGCCAGAACGGGGTCACGATCCCGCGCTGTCTGCAGATGATCACGCCGGACCTGGTCGTGGCTAATTGGCAATGGTACTACGACCAAGGCATCCTGGATCTGAAGAAGCCGTCGATCATCGTACCGCTGGCGGAGCCGGTCCGGTCGTCTCCGATGCCTGAGATGCCGCAGGTGATCCTGCCGGCCCAGGCCAAGGCAGAGCAGATCCAAAAAGCCCTGTCGAGCGCTGTGCCGGTCCGCGCCGGTCCGTTGGATTTCCACGTCTTCGGTTATGTAGACAGCGCCGCCGCGGATGCAGAGTGGTTTGCCGTCTCGTTGAAGGAGCGAGCCGACGAACTCACCATCGTCTGCAACGGTTACAGGCCCAGCTTGGCCGAACTGTGTAAACAGAACGGTATCGAGCTCATTATGGATGAAAACAAGCCGGGGCGGGTTGCCTTGATGGAGCGCGCCTTCCAGACGTCTCAGCTGGAATGGATCGTCTGGATCGAGCGGGGGGTGATGCTCGGGCCGGAATGGGCCAACCACCTGTCTGGCCGCTTCCAAGGCTACACCAGGGCTTTGGGCGGGATGATCCGGCAGACCCGGCTCTTGAAGAGCCAGGAAGAACAGGTTGCGCGTTCCCCGTGGTATCGGGCTAAGCCGCTCGAACCGGCGCCGCTGAACCAGCTGCAGTTTGTAGTGCAGCATCCGACGCAAGGATTCCTGGTATTGCCGCGCCGGTTGATCCGGGATCTCCGTATACCGAGCCAGGTCGCGGATTCTGAACTGGAACTCTTTCTTGGCGAAGGCATCCGGCAGTATAATCTGACGCTGGTAGACGTGGGCGAGGCCGTGGAGCTATGAGTCTGTCCATCGTTGAACTGACAACCCAGGTCGTGATCCGGATCAGTGGAGACCCGGCGCTCTACACGGCAGCTCCTTTTCTGGAGCCGATGCGCAAGCCGGCCATGAACCTGCATCAGAAGTATCGGGATCCGAACTGCCCGAAATGCGTGCAAGACGCCAAGCTCCAGGCATTCCGAGCCGTCGGTAATGCCATGACCAGCCTGCTGGCTGCGGAAAACGCCCAGTCCCCGAACCGGCTCGGGGAGTTCAAGAAGGTCATAGCCAACATACTGAAGATGAAGGTCGATCAGGTCACGGTCCGGTACCGGCAGGGTGGAAAAGACGTTGTATTGCAGTTCTGAACCCGGACCGTTAGGATGCCGCCATGACGCCTTACATCCGCCTGCGCCGCTACGGCATGACCCAGTACGTCGAAGGCCGGACCCAGGGGTACCGGATGCAGGTCGAAGTCGTGGAGGCTGTCGGGGTCAGTCCGAACATCTTCGTGTATCAGGTCAAACCGGGTATCTCGGAGGTGGGAGGGCCGGTAGACGAGTTCGTGAATATCGCGTCCCCGGCGGACCTGGAAGAATACGGCATCACGGCTCCGGCTGCTTCTGATCCCAGGCCCTTCTACCGGCTCGACGCGGTAGATCTGGTCTTCCGGAACCTGGACCTGTTGGAAGCGGCATGGGTTAAGATGAAGTCCGATGTCGCAGAGCTAGTCCAGAGCCTGATCTTTATGGACAACCTCGTGATCCAGGAGGAGGTCGAATTCGGTGAGCCACCGTCCTCTTCCTCATCGTCCTCCGGCCCGTAGGATCCCGCCCAGACCGAGTCTGGCTGTGGCTGCCCGAGCTGTCGCGGGCCGTACCGGTAAAACGCTGCTGCTCTCCGATGACGTATTCCTGGCCCTTTCGAACCGCTCCGACATGCAGGCCCTATTCCCGTTCCTGCGGCTCCAGATCGGTCCGGTCTCGGCTACGTGCCGGTGCAACCGGGCCGCGGCGCAACGCCATGCCCAGCTGACAGCTATCCAGGCGGCCAAGAACAGCCTGATAGCCCTTCCGGCAGAGCGCCTGGCGGCCTTCAAGAAGGCCCTCGGGGCCGATCGGATCGAGTTCTATACCCGGTCCGGGAAGAAGGTTCTGTAGGCCCTAAATTGGGCCCCCAAACGCGTTAGTATCCCTTGATCACCAAAAGCTATTGGTCCGGTCGAAACCGGACCAACGTCTACGATAGCCGGGCCACTGGCCCAAGGAGGAAGTCCATGTTTACCGCTGCACAGAGAGTGGAGCAGGCTGCGAAGACGCTCGACAAGACGTACGACGAGCTGAGCTTCTTCAGCAAGGTGGGCGCCCACGTGATGGGCCTGGCCCATGCCCTCGTCGAAGTCCCGGTCAGCCTGATCCGTCAGGCGTGGACCATCAGCAAGACCCTGGTCGTCACCTTGGTCGACACGGTCGTGAACACCGTCCGGGCCGTCCCGGTGCTGTTCAGCCGGACCCGGGAAGAGGAGGCGCTCACGGCCATCAAGCCGTTCGCGGGACTGGAAGAGCGCATGGCGATCCTGCAGGGCAAGACGGAGCCGGGCCGGTTCACCAGCCAGCTCGGCTGGCCGGCGAAGATCTGGGGCTGCATCTCGGCCGGCGTGCGCACCGGCGTCGACGTGGTCGTGGCTCTGACCAGCTCGCTGTTCTCCATCGCGACGTGTTGCCTCGGCGACCTGCTCCGGGTGCCGTCGG